>ODAK010000120.1_pt1 | contig 85178 bp, 68 predicted proteins | sample 1539591 | NCBI WGS metagenome assembly ODAK01 (sample SAMEA3539303, study PRJEB22396) | soil metagenome | biome: tundra; feature: field; material: soil | place: USA | collected 2010-05 | depth 0.15 m | reverse complement strand
ACCACGGCAATCCGCCGATCGCTGCGACGGCGAAACCGGGCGTGTTCTCCGGCGCGGGGGTCGTCGCGGCGAAAGGCGGTGGTAAGGTGAGCGAGCCGGTAGAACCCAAGGCCGCGCCAGTAGAACACAAGGCCGCGCCGGTGGAGCACAAAGCCGCGCCAGTAGAACACAAGGTCGCGCCAGTAGAACACAAGGTCGCGCCAGTAGAACACAAGGTCGCGCCGGTGGAACACAAAGCCGCGCCAGTAGAACCCAAGGCCGCGCCAGTAGAACACAAACCCGAGGAAGAACACCGGTAAGCGTTAACCACGAGACGTTCTGGCCTAGCGCGCGAGGGCGTGCAGGTCGGAGAGCAATGGATCGCCAGCGAAGTGATGCTTCCACGTATGCAATCTCTCAGAGAAAGCCCGCCAACGCATCTATAAATGAGGCAGAGCACATGAACACGACAAATACACAGTGGATTCTTATTGCAGGGACCGTGGCGGCTGCATTGATTGCACTTGCGGTGTGGTTCCTCCATCGGAATAAACAATCCAAACGACTTCAGGATCGATTCGGTCCGGAATATGGCCGGACGGTCGTTGACCTCGGAAGCAAAGGAAAAGCTGAATCGGAACTCAAGGCGCGTGAACGACGTATTGAAGGCCTCGACATCGCACCTTTGGCGCCCGCTGAAGCTGCGAGATTCACTGAGGCCTGGAATGCGTTGCAGGGCCGATTCGTCGATAATCCCCAGGGTGTCGTCGTCCAGGCGGACCAGTTGGTTCGTGAGTTGATGCTAAAGCGGGGCTACCCTATGGGTGATTTTGAGCACCGCGCCGCCGACATCTCAGTCGATCACCCCGCAGTTGTACACAATTACCGAGCCGCGCAGGCCATCGCAGTGCGCGGTGAACGCGGTCAAGCCAACACCGAGGAGCTACGCAAAGCCGTGGTGCATTACCGCGCGCTTTTTGATGAACTGCTCGAAGTCGAGGAAATCAAGCGAGGAGTTGCGCGGACAGAGAAAATGGCGGTGAACTCATGATCGCTAACCTTGAGAAAGATAACCGTCATATGTCCGATTCTGTACATATAGTGGTTTATGCGGATGGATGTTGGAGCGTTCCTTGTATGTGTGTACTCGCGGGGCAAACTCATCGGCGACGTTAGTATGAGCCAACTGAGCGTAGGTTTTCAGGCCCGCGGCCAATCCTACAGCCAGATGATTTTCTTCGAGAACAAAAGTGCGTTAGATGCCTTTACGTCGGGTAACTTCGAATTCGGGGCGAACGTCGGTGCGATTACGATCACCGCGTCGGCCAGCGGGGGCACGACTGGCGCAAGCGCCGCGGCGAGCGGCGACAACAAGGACGCCGCGACCGCCGGCGAATATCACGATGGGATGGTGGTGTTCACCATCGCGAAGGGCGATCTCATGTACGAAGCGTCGGTGTCGGGCCAGAAGTTCTCATACAAACCGCGAGGCGCGAATTAGCAGTGGGCGTGATGATGGCTACCCGTCATGTCCTGCGATCGATTGTCGATCGGGTTCAACAGAACAGCGATCCGCAATTGAGCGCAAAACAAGTCTGGAACTACTCGAGGAAACACTATGAACGCACTTAAGATCGCCGCTCTTGCGCTGATCGCGGCCGGCATCCTGGGTTTGATGTACGGTGGCTTTACTTACACCAAGGAGACCCATGAGGCGAAGATTGGCCCGATCGAGATGGCAGTGAAAGAGAAGGAGACGGTGAACGTCCCGGTCTGGGCGGGCGTTGGGGCGATAGTGCTCGGCGCCGGGTTGCTGCTCGTGGGCAGCCGGAAGACCTAGGACTGCGGTTTGCATGCCGACAAGACTCCTCGCTATCCAACACCACTATTGTGATGACGACCGCGGCGATACCCCAGTGTATCAACGGCCACAACGCACAAAGCGAGCCACGTTAAGCCGGCTGACGCTGCCGCAAGCATGTCGCTCAGATAGTGAACCCCAAGGTAGACACGGCTGAAGGCGACCACGGCAACCAGGGAACAAGCGACCAGAACAGCCAGGACTCTGCAGTGCCACGCAGCAAGGCGGGTGATGAGATACGCTGCAGAGACTTCATAGATCAGAGTTGCCGAACAGCATTGGCTGTACATCGCGTGGTCTCAGGCCACTCCGTGGCGCTTCGATGGTCTTCCCGGTAGCGTGGTTGTGGGCCTGAAATCGCAAAAAATCTCGTGGTACTTCAGGTCCCTAGAATTCCGAATCACGCCCCCGCTACCAACTCAATTCGGGTCCTTACCGAGCACATCGTAAGGTATTATTCCGGCCGGAATGGTGTGTCCTATGTGCCCGAAAGCACAATTGGTTATTCTTGCTCGGAAAAAAGTACTCCGGATGGAAGCCGCCTAGTCTGGGTCATTTATAGGAGTCTTTCTCGGTGCTAGAGGCGGCGCGTAGTACCGCGGATCAGTGCCCAAGGATAAATCGACTGTTGCGAACACCAGCCCGCGCAATCGACATCTGTCCGGTATAGTACATAGTCGTTACGCGCATTCACTAATGCATAAAAGCCAACGTTGAATTATTGTACGAGTCACTCCGCGGGACGGGACTCTTATGTGCTCAATGGCTTCTTATGGCGTTTCCACGCCTCAAAACATGCTACTGGCGGCGCTTCCCGCGGCGGAATGGGGGCGGGTACGGAGGAATCTAAAACGAGTCTTCATGCCGGTCGGCGACGTGCTCTACGAGCCCGCAATGCCCGTTAGTCACATTTATTTTCCCACGACATCGGTCATTGGGATTTCTTGCGTGATGACCGACGGTCACACGGATGCAGTCACCCTCATAGGCCGCGAAGGCTGCGCAAGTGTCGAGGTTTGCCTGGGTGGTGACTCTGCACCGTGCCGTGCGACGGTACTGAGCGAGGGCTGGGGCTATCAAATCAAGCGTGATTTGCTAAACTGGGAGTACGGGCAGGGTGGCTCAATGCAAGGTGTACTGTTGCGATATGCGCAGTCTTACATCACGCAAGTGACGCAAACATCGGTGTGCAATCGGCACCACTCTATCGATCAACAGTTGTGTCGTTGGCTGCTCATGTTTTTGGATTGTCAGTCATCGAATGACTTGGCACTCACCCATGAACACATTGCCGAGCTAATGGGTGTCCGTCGGGAAAGCGTGACCGAGGCGGCCATCGGGCTTCAGATCGCCGGATCTATCCGGTATTCGCGCGGCCATATCTCCGTGGTCAAACGGACCGGTCTAGAAGCCCGTGCTTGCGATTGTTACGGGATCGCCAAGCGGGAAACTGATCGTCTGCTGGAGATTTCTCGACGATATACCAAATCGATTGTCGATCGGGTTCCGTTGAATGGAACGGAGATCTGCAATTGCGCGCAAATCCGGCGCGGTGGTTCCCTCAAGAATGAGGGCCGCCGATCGCAGGGCATCTCGGGCTAACGCGTATAAGCTTTCTGTCTGACCGATCGCACGGGCGACGTCCCCCCCTACCAACATGTACGGACCCATGGGACGTCGGTCCCGCCTAAGTCAGCCTCACATCGGCCGAAAATTGTGGCGGGAGCGAGCCTGGGAATTGAACCATCCGGCGGAAATCGCAGAACCGACAAACATTACGGCGACACTTCGATAAGGACTAATCCCTGGCTCGGAACCGTGACTTCAGTAGCGCCATTCTGCAAAACCGTTCCCTCCGGATCTGGCAGTCTCGCTGCAATTTTTAGCTCTTCAATCTGTGCGCGGCTGGGAAAAGCGGGACGCCCCATATCATCAAAACTCTTGATGACGTTGCCATGATCGGCATCCAATCTCCACAGTTTCATCGACGCGTTTGGTACCCTACCCTCTAGCCTGATCATGAAGCGCTTGCTGGGTTCAGGGGTTCGAGGTGGTCGGACATATTTGCTTCCGGTGCCATCGGGCGGCGCGTAATTCCACAGGGCGATCACCAGAGCGCCGTCGGCGCGTTTCGTGACTAACGCGGATTCCGAATCTATCGGAACGCGCCGCTCCCCTAGCTTGTGTAGTAGTGCAAATGCGTTATAGGCGGGTTTAGGAATACCACGTTCCGCAATCAGGCCAAAACCCCCGTAAAATGGTGTTCTGACTACGCCCTGTTCCTCGAAAACATCGGAGAAGGTCCAGTAGCTCAGTAAATCGACGACCCCCGCGCATTGGCGCACGGTATCGGCTATCCACGGACCCATGTAGATGCCGTCAGTTACATCAGGTTCATTAGTATAGCTAGCATTGAACTCGCTTAGGATAAACGGAACATCATGCATTTGCGAGCGTGTAATCTCATCGCGAACCTTTTGCGCCGCACGGCACACCATGCGATTTCGAGGTATGCGTTCGTGGCTGCCTAGCACATTTTCCGCAGTATCATTCGCATAGATGTGACTCGAAACAAAATCCACTGGTATCCCTTTGCTATAGGCATGGCGCAGAAAGTCTCTGACCCAGGCGGCCTGAGCGGTCGCTGGGCCGCCAACGCGAAGAAGGCGGTTCACCGCCTTAATGTCGCGCGCGGTGTGGTCGTAGAGTTCAAAGTATGTGGACTGCTTCGGCTTTCCGCCCCAGAAATCGATATTTGGCTCGTTCCATACTTCAAAGTACCATTGCGACACCTCACGGATGCCATAGCGTTCGACTAGATGAGCGACAAAGTGACGCACGAGATCGTCCCACATTACATAGCTCTTTGGGGGCGCACGATTCGGGTGGTACCAGAAATCAACAACGTTCTTCCGATCCGCGGAAAGTCCAACCGGCATGAATCCGATCTCGACGAATGGACGTATGTCGTTTTCGAGTAAGCCGTCGTAAATCTGATCGATGTAGGAGAAGTTGTAGCGTGGACGGCCGCGAGTGTCGAAGTTTAACAGGCCCACTTCGTCATGAAAGATGTTGTGAAAGCGGACGTACCGGAAATCAGTGACCGCCTTGACCGCGCGCAGATCCTGTCGATAGCTATCACGCAAAGAGAGAACCGCTCTGCCAGACCCGAACATCTGCTCCCAAAAATGCGGCATTGGTGTATCAATTGATTCCATTGGGACCGTAATCGATTCAACCTCCGCGGGTGTCTGTGCCCACAATATGCCGCAGCATGCAACGAGCGGTAACGCGATGCCAAGAGCGAATCGGCGACAGATTCGTCGCGCACCTACCGAATGGCTTGTGATCATGTGCTCATAGTAAGCCAAGCTATTGCGAGAACCACATGTTGTGCCCTAGTAACATTTCTCACGTCTTCTACACTGGTCGCGTCAATACCAGCTTGCAGATGCTCCAGAGCCGCAAGTGGGATCCTTTGGTCATCAGCATCTCCTTGGCGGCGCCTTCGTAAGCGAAGACAATATAATTCAAGCGTGATCCGCTCAAAAAGCGGCTCGTCGACCCGTCGCACTATAGGTTCAATCTTGCGGGCATTGACCAACCGCGGAATAAGCAGCATCTGCTGGGTACAGAGCGATAAGCTTTCGCATCACGCCATTGGTCCAACCAAAACCATCCTGCAATGGGTACTCACCACCGCCGCTGCTACGGCCGGTGCTGATCACATCGTATTTCTCGACCAATTTGCCGCTCTGGCTGTAGAGCTCCTCGACGTTGATCATCCAGCGACACGCAATCGCTTCTGCCAGCGAAGCATGGTTGTAGCGCCGCAAGCCGTCGATCGCGATCCACTGCAGGGGCGCCCAGCCGTTCGGGGCGTCCCATTGCTGCCCGGTTTCCAAGGGCGTCGTCACAATGCCGCCGGGCTGTAGCAGTTGCCGAGCGGCGATCTTTGCAACTGACGCGGCCTGAGTCTCGGATGCTAGGGCGACAAAGAGAGGATAGAGGGTTGCAGCCGACACGCGCCGGATGCGCTCATGGTGCGTCCATCGATAGTCGAGATAGGCGCCGCTCGATGCGTCCCACAGGTAATGGTCGATTGCCATACGGCGCGCCGCCGCTCGATGCGCAAACTCGTCGGCGCAGGCGTGGTCGGCCCGGCGCTGGCAGCCGCTGCTGATTGCGTTCTCGAGTCCGAAGAGCAGGCTGTTGAGATCGATCGGAAGGATTTCAGTGGTATCGATCGTGGTGCGGGTATGACCATCGGCGAACCAGCGCGAGCTGAAGTCCCAGCCGCTCTCTGCCGCGGCACGGATGTCGCGAAACACCTGCGGCGCCGGGCGCTGACTCGCATGCGCGAGATCAGTGTCTTCGCGATATGACTCATCGCGCGGAGTGTCGCGCTCGTCCCAAAAGCGGTTGAGGATCGAACCGTCGGCGAGAGCCACGACGTGGCGGCGTGCGGTCCCGCGACGCAGGCCGTCCGCTCCTTGCATCCAGAATGCATACTCGGCTTTCAGCTGCGGCAAATACCGTGCGAAAGCGGCCGGCGGATCATTGCTTTCCAGCAGGCCCACCATTTCAAAAAAGAACGGCGGTTGTGAACGACTCAAGTAATAGGTGCGCGCGCCGTTCGGCACGTATCCGTAGGTGTTGATGAAGTAAGCAAAGTCGCCCACCATGTCTTCTACCAGGTCGCGTCGATTGCTTTCGACCAAACCCAGCATCGTGAAATACGAGTCCCAGTAGTAGATTTCGCGAAAGCGGCCCCCCGGGACGACATAGGGCCGCGGCAAAGGCAGCAGCGAGGAATATGGCGGTGCAGAGGTCGTGCGGCGGGTGAGCAGATCCCACAATCGGTCAATGTGCTCGATGATCGATACATGCTCCGGTGCCGAGGAGGCTGCAGTTACCTCGGGCGGGAGGGTAAAGTGCGCCTCGACGAAGTGCTTGAGGGCCTGCGGCGAATCCGGGTGCGTTGCGTGGTATTGCGCCAGGATGTCATACGGAGCGGCATTCGGAACCGCGTCCGCAAATACTTTGCCGTCAGCGTACAGCGGCGCGGTCTGGACCGCCACGAAGAGGTCCTTGAACAACAGCTGCGGCGGATCCGGATACCCGGCAATTTGAGTCATTCCCGGTTGCGTCGAAGCGATCGGCAGCAGCGCCAGGAGCAGCGCCAAAATCGGCACGGGGCGGCGAATCATCGGTCGCGTGCTCGACTGTCATTGAACTCTTTGGAGTGGCGCGCGTAGAGCCCAAAGCTCAGGATGCCGGCATAGCAGATCCCCGGAACGATGAGCGCCATCTTTAGTCCGACCCAGTCCGCGGCATGACCCGTAATCAGCGGTACGACGGCGCCGCCCACGATCGCAACACAGATGATCCCCGAGCCTTCGGCGGCGCGCGAACCCAGACCTTCGCAGGCCAGAGAGAAGATCGTGGGAAACATGATGGAGTTGAACAGCCCGATCGCCAGTAACGACCAGCCGGATAACGCACCGGCGGCGTTGGCTGATGTGAACAGAAGCGCAATCACTGCGGCGGCAGCGGATGCAAGCACTTTTCCCGGCGAGAACACGCGCAGCAGGTAGGCGCCGATGAAACGGCCAACCATGGCGCCGCCCCAATAGAAGGGCACGTGTTTGCCCGCCTCTTGCTGGGCCAGCCCAAGGACATTGCTCTGCATCAGGTAGTTGACGATCAGTGAACCGATCGCAACTTCGGCCCCGACGTAGAGAAATATACACAGTGCACCGAAACCGAAACGGCGCTGCCGCAGCAGATCCAGGGGATGGCGGATCGTGGTGTCTTCAATCGCGGATTCCACCAACCGATTGCGACGCAACCAGACCAGAGCCGCCACCAGCACCAGCACACCGGCCAGCCCCAGATAAGTGCGAACAACGACATGCGTCTCCTGGGTTCGAAACGCATCCAGGACAACGCCCGATAGGCTCGACGGGTCCACTTTGGCCAGAGAGCCGAGAATCAGGATTGAGCCGACATAGGGAAAAATCGTCGTGCCGAGCGAGTTGAAGGCCTGCGCAAAGGTCAGTCGGCTGTGTGCCGTCGCCGGGGCGCCAAGCATCGAGATCAATGGATTCGCGACCACCTGAACGATTGTGATGCCGGCCGCGAGCACGAATAGCGCGGCTAGAAAAATGACGAAGAGGCTCGACGCAGACGCTGGAACAAACAGTAGACATCCCGCCGTCATCATCAGCAAGCCAAGCACCGCTGTTCTCATGTAGCCCACGCGCCGGACGATCGCAGCCGCCGGCAGCGAGACCAGGAAGTACGCCGTGAAAAAAGCCGACTGCACCAGCATTACCTCGCCATAGGTCAGAGTGAACAATCCCTTCAGCTTCGGAATCACTACGTCATTCAAACTGGTGATACCACCGAAGATAAAGAACAGCGCGAACACAAACAGGCGCAGATCCGGCGCATCTGCCGGCGCCCCGCCGGAAACTTCGATGGGAACGGGGTCGGTCGACGATGTGGCTGAGATATTCATTGCCATGATTGCCCCTACGTATGCGACGCTGTTTTCGCCGTGACCTGCCGCACGACCCGTCCCGACGACGACCACGAAATGCTCACGTCAAATGCCTGGCCGCGAACCATGATATTCACCAGCTTGAGATAAGTCAGTTCCTTTGGAAGCGTCGGCGCGAATTGCGGTACCAAACCGTCCTGCTCGATCCGCAAACTGGTTACGCCGTACAGGAACGGCTGGATGAATCCACCGGATTGACCTGCCCCGCCTTTAGAGCTACGGCGGCCTTCGTAAAGTCCGCGCGAAGCGGAGCGCCGGATTGGACTAAACCGGGTGTCAGGTCAAGCTTATTGCCGGGAGTGGCCTGGCTGGCGGATTGCGTCGCGTCGCCGTCCTGCGAGCTCTTGAACCGTTACCGACTTTAGTGGTCGATCCGCATCCCGACGAGACGCTTGGCAGGTTCGCACGCCTAACTCCAAGCCGTTGAATTATCTGAGCTTGATCACCTGTCGGAAACTCGCGAAGCGAGCCCCCGCTAGCAAATTTCCGACGAATTTCGAGGAGCGACTCGGAACGATGAAGTCCTCGGGCGTCGTCTCGTTGGGTACGCCAGGCCGCCGCAATTTTGCCCGGAATTCAGTTCCCTCCGGGTGCTCGAACGCCTCGAACGGCTCCACGAGCTCGGCCAGCAAGCCCCTAGCCTTGTAAAGCGTTGCCGGGTCGTCCAGCTCGCCGGCCACCAGGGTATCCAGCATCGAGCGTAGATCATCCGCCGTGGCTGTGACCGCCGCGGTGACCGTGCTGCTGGTGTCCAGCCGGTCAAGCTCCGCCAGGGCTACATCCCGTGTGTCTGTCGCCTGCTTGAGCCGGCGCTGGATGTCCAGGTTGTCCCGCAGCCCGTAGGCTGCGATGGCGTCGACCAGGTTCGCGATCTCCTTCTCAACTTTCTCGAGCCGGCGGCGAACTGTCGCGGCGGTCGCCTTGGGTTGGGCTGACTCCCGTGCGCTCGCGGCTTCGACTTCGGCGGCGAACACCGCCACCATTTCCGGCGACAGCACCTCGGTCTTGATCAGGTCGTGCAAGGCGGCGTTCGTCTCCCTCGCACCGGCCAATGCGGTCATCGTACAGCCGGTGCCCCGCCAATTGAGATGCTTGCTGCAGCTCAACTTGGAACTGTTCGCCATAGTGTAGGTCGCGCCACAGGTACCGCAGCGGAGCTGGAACAGTTGCTTGGACGGTCGGCCGCGATTCTCCGTTAGCGGTTGTTTGAGGTTGGCATGCCACCGTTTGTTGGTCGCTGCTCGTCGGGCCTGCGCGGGCCGCCATACCTCGCCGGCAATGACCCGCAGCTCGGGTGCATCCTGCCGTATCCAGTCTTTGGGGTCATTCTCGACACGCTTGCGGCATCCCAGGCCGGTGGCGCGGTGCGTCCCGATGCGGTCCGGCAGGAGGCCGCGAACCGGGAGGCAACTGCACGGGCGAAGGCACTCATCAAACGCATCCCCATGTCGGAGGACGAGTACTACGCGATGGCCGCACCTGAGCTAGCGAAGGGCAGCCAGCACGACATGGAGAATGCCGCCGCGTCGGACCGAATGACGACCAGGCAGATCTGTGAGCAGATTCGCGATGATCCTGCCACAGCAGTCGGCAATTTAACCTACGCGAAGGTCAACCCGACGGGGTATCAAGTCCTGATGGGCGCTGACAGAAGTCAGCGCGGCAGAAGAACAGAATGGGTCATAGTGTTCGCGAATGACCGGTTTTGGGGCGCCAATCGGTCAGCAGCCGGCCACCCGACCGTCGGTCGAATCGAATTGCTTCCGTAAACCTGTCGTTCGAGGTCGCTTCACGTCCTTCTAGAATGACCGAGAGCACTTTCTTTGCGGGCTTTTTAACGGACGTTGATAAGAGCTGCAGCACCATCTGCCCGACAGGAATTAATCAAGACTAACCTCTTGCAGAGAGCCGCATCTCTTGCAGAGAGTAGAATCAAATGGTATTCGACTTCCATGTAGTAGCGATCAGCGATCAGCGATGGCTATCGCAGATTATGTCAAAGTGACATTCAGGCTTATTTGAAGGCCGCAAATTTCGCAGCAGTAGTGGGTCGGATATCGCGTATTGCGAGCGATAGCAACGATGCGGATAGTGAATGGTCCTATAGTTAGCGCAGTGAGTGGCCGGACGGACCTGGGTTTGCACACAAATGTACACGAAGGAAAATTTCGCACGAGAAACTAACGAGACCGCATCTCAAGTGGAGTTGAATTGGCAATGGAGAATCGATGCCCTTGTATGCGGCGAGTGCAGGGAAGACGATTTTATAGACGAATTATCGAGTCTTTGGAAGGTAGCCCCCGATTCAGCATGGAACGTAATCGCATTGCTCGCTCAACGATACAAGCGCGGGCAAATGCCAGTGGACCTCTTTCGTTCCATTGAGTCTAAGATCGTCCAGGGTGGATTGGGCGCCGTCGATTACGATATGACAATCAATCTTGATCTCGCGCTTACAACACAGCGTGATGTCCCAAATCACACGGGTCATGTTCTGACGTCACCTGGGCTCGGCGATCACATGCATACGGACACCTCCGCAGCTCGAGCGACACCGCTTAAAACTGAGCAAGTTCGTAAAGAAGACCGATCTGCGTCATCTGTCCCTGAAATTGGTCGCGTATTGCGAAATCGGTACGTTCTTGAGAGTCGGCTGGGCAGCGGCGGTATGGGTACGGTAATTAAGGCAATGGATCGATACCGCTGCGATCTTACCGAGGACAATCGCCACGTCGCGATAAAATTTCTGCATGAAGAAACTGACAGCCGTCCAGAGGTCTTATCGAATCTGCGGCGCGAGTTTTTTTGTGCACAGGCGCTTTCGCACCGCAGTATTGTCAAGGTATACGAACTGGATCTGGATGACGAGGTCGCGTTCTTCACAATGGAGTTACTACAGGGGGAACTTTTGAGCACTGTGCTTGAGGGATCGCGTCCCATTTCGATATCCAGGTCATATGCTTGGGAAATCATACGGGAGATAGGGGACGGTTTGGCACACGCGCATGCGCGCAATGTGGTACACGGTGACCTGAAGCCGCAAAATATAATGATCACTAATTCGGGTGAGTTACGCATACTCGACTTTGGTGCCTCTCATGCTCCTGCCCGCCAACGCTCGAATGCCGATGGGGCTCGGAAAAATACTATCAACTTGACGCCGGCTTACGCTTGCTGCGAACTTTTGGAGGGACAAAAAGCGGATCCGCGGGACGATCTCTATGCCTTGGCGTGCATATCGTACGAGTTGCTTGCGGGTGAGCATCCGTTTCAGCATCAAAGATCGACCGAAGCAAGGGACCTTGGACTGATGGCGCGACGGCCACCTGGGCTGACTCGGCAACAATGGCAAACTTTGGCAATGGGTCTTTCCTGGCGTCGGGAAGGCCGCTCGAACTCGGTTCGCGATTGGATTGCCAAGCTGGATCCAGGAGAAGCGCCGGCGCGGCGATTGGCACGCCTGCTTGATCTCGGTCGGGCGATATCGGTTGGCGATTGGATTGCCAAGCTGAATCCAGGAGAAGCGCCGGCGCGGCGATTGGCACGCCTGCTTGATCTCGGTCGGGCGATATCGGTTGGCGATTGGATTGCCAAGCTGAATCCAGGAGAAGCGCCGGCGCGGCGATTGGCACGCCTGCTTGATCTCGGTCGGGCGATATCGGTTCGCGATTGGATTGCCAAGCTGAATCCAGGAGAGGCGCCAGCGCGGCGATTGGCACGCCTCCTCGCGCGCAACTCCGAACGCTCATTTCAACTGACAGTGCCTTCGTCACGCGCTATTGCGCTGTTTGCCATCCTATTAGTTAGTCTAACTGCGTGGACTTCATTCAATCACCTTTCGCTTGAAAGGAAAATAGGTGGCAATTTCGCCGTTCCGAACACCACGGCGAATACGCTGATTAATGCAGATCCCGTGACGCATTATCAAAATTTACTGTTGTATGGAAAGCTTTTGGCGGGATCGGCATCAATGGAGCCACCTCTGCCCGATATTTTGTCGAGAGAAAGGCCGTCCTTGCAGAAGGTGACGTTTGCAGCGACAACTAAGAGTGACGCCGCACGCACCGCATTACATAAGGAGAAACTCGAAAAGATCAGCATTTCTGCCGACACGCACACAATTGGCTCGCGGGATAATTTCGCTGAAATCCATGTCCGCCGCTCCTCCGGATTTGATGGTGATACGACGTTTGTATGGTGGACCGAACCTTCGTCAGCAAAACCCGGCATTGACTACGTGCCCCAAGCCCGGATGACTCAGTTATTGCCGAAGGGAAGTCACTTGGCCAGCTTATTCATCAGAATTATTCCGAACGCATCCCGAAAACATTCCGCGATCTTCTACGTCACCATCGCCAATCGTAGCAACGGCACTGTCGACCATCTTGCGCGCACGGCAATTTTACTGCCGCCGTCAAAGTGACATCGTAACTTCGTTGGCCCGGGACCAGCACGTTCGTGGTCCAAAAGTGAAATGGACTGGTTGATCTTGCGACTATGTGAACCGGTGGCGACGTCTAATGCGAGAAAGGGGGGATCCAAGCGGTCATTATTTCCGCGCGTCGCTGTGCCTCCCGGCATCGAATGTCCGCACCAGTTCACACCTGGCGCAACCTGTCGGCGCCTTGATTGAACTACCGCATAGCTGCCTGTCGCAATGGACTGGATAGGGTTGAGAGGCGTCCCTGGTCGATGGTCGCTGCTTTGCTACTCCGACCGACCGAGAATTCTACGGAACCAGCGACCAGTTCCCCCCGACGCTCCAGAATCCGCCAAACCCACGGTGTCCGGGGCGCCGCGGTGGCCGCTGATTTGCTCGATATGAATCCGAAAATACATAAATTCCATTAGACGCGCTTTCCCGTGAAGTACAGTCTCCACATAACCTGGTTCCCACCATATGGGGTGCCTTTGCAGTAGATTGTATGCGTGCTGCCGATGCGCTATGAACTGGGTCGCATCGGTTAACTCTTCATATTTGCCAAAAACGATCACCGACGCCCAGTCCTGGGGGCTCACTATTTCGTCAACGAGCACGCAAACCAACGGATTTGCGCGCATCCAAGTAATCTTTTGTCCAAGCGTTGAGAAACCGTAGAGGTGGTTGTCGTCATACGCACAATGCATCGGCGTGACGTAGGGTTGGTCTTCATGGGCACAGGCCAATCTGCACAACCTTGCGCGCGCCAGCAACTCGATGCTGGCTTGCCGACTCATGTCTTGTATCCACATATGAGTATTTCCGATTCCAGACACGACGTTGTTTCAGTCAGCGGCTTGAAGAATTCGCAGATATGGAGCCGCGCCTCGGTGGCGCAGTTCATTCCCAAAAACCCAATGCTGACGATCGGCCACTAAATCACAGAAAACATCCAAGCTATAAGTCCAATCTTTCTCGCTTGAGCTTTGCAATGCTCTCCGGGCTGCCCGAGACCTCGCTATGTAATTGCCGCAGCTTTGACTCGATCAATGCGGACTTAGGAGATCGTCCTGGCCTCGCCTTGATTTATGTGCCAAAAGTGCCGGGAGGGTGACCCCCGCACATCGCCAACTGCCTGAAGTACGATCCGGCCTACGGCAATGGAATCGCGGACGCACTCGGCATCAGGCTCGGCGACGCCGAGAAGAATGTCGCGTAGAGCAGCGTCGTGTTGACCGACTGAAGACAGCACGGCACGGCGCGACCGGCAGAGGTCGATCGCGCGGAAAAGGTAATCAGCCTGCCCGGAGGCGGCCCGCCGCGATGGTCCGCAGAGGGTCGTGATGAGTCGCTGGACAGTGGGTTGCGTCCCATCAGCGGATCCACCCGGCGACTCGGGACGACCGCCGATACTCGAACGCACATGGGTCGGTACCGGCCAACTTCAGACCTCGCCGGCCACAGTGTTCGATGTTGAAGTAAGTTACTGAGGCTCTTGAATTCGCTCCTAAAGAGGACGGCTCCCAGGGTCTTTTTGTGCACCGCGGCCGCCGGCCACTGCCAGAAATTCGATAGGAATGGCATTGACATGATTCAGCAAAAACCTGAATGTGCAAATAGTGCTAAATGGGGACTTGCGCAGCAAGAAAAATAATTTAGGGGGGAGGATGAAAGCGTGCACCGGAATTACGTCGATCACAAGCGCCTCATGCGCGAATCGACCGATCGCGTGCATAGCGCTCTACACAGCGACAATCCCAACGAACAATTGATCGCCAGCCGGCTGTTGGAGAGCCCAGCAGCGTTTCGGACTTGGGAGAGCGAGCATTCCCGCCTGATGCGCGAGGTCGCGAACCCCAGCGTCAGGTGTACGCAAGCAGCACTGCTTAAAAAGGCGACATTTCGGCTGATCCACCGCAAGGCGCTGTTCGAATATCTGTGCGATGAGCGAATTCGAGGCAGCGTGCGCCGTCGCATCGTCATCTCTTTCCATCCTGCGCAGGACTACACCCGATCCGTCATTGCCGAGCATGGACTGTATCTTCGCAAGGCCTGCAGTTTTCTGTGCACGAGCCACGTCGGCGGCAATGTGGTGCGCGACCCCGGCTTTTTCGATCCGATGAGGCGCTATCAGGAGCTGTACGCGGAGTACTTCCAAATCTTTTGCCGTACGCATTTCGGCACGGACTCCGCCGATACGGAACCGCAGGGGAGCTTGCTGCCGTTGCTGAAACACCAGCTCGAAGAGTGCCGCAAGGCGATCATAAATCCGCAACCGGAAACAGGGTGGCTGATGCGCGAAGCTGAATTGCGCCAGCCCACCGGCGATACCGTCCGGCTGCCCCGGCTGAGCGGTTTTCAGCGGAAGCCCTAGGTATCGTGGTCTGCTGATGGGCAGCAGGCGATTAGGGCTTGCGAGAGAGAAAGCGTATTCGTGGATTGCGCACCGATAACCTCCTGCTTGAAGGCAAAACGGGGCGCTTTATTTTCCGGACATCAACGTAAGACGTGGCGCTGATACACGCGAGGTAATTGGGCTACCCGTTACCTGCCCGCTTGACACGCGTGCGTTATGTTCGGTGGCGAACAGACAACTGCCGCCGAGGTGTGGGAGGGTATTGCGTGATGAGCACTTACCTAGATGAACGCTACCCAGTGATAGACCTAGCCACCTACGGCGTTGACCGGGAAGTGCGCCGACCCGGCGCCGGACAATACACCATGACCGACGTTGTAAGTGATCTTTACGCGATGCGTGACGCTACGGGGATGAATGTCGGCTCGGATTTGAAGCTGGCGTACGTGATGGAACTCGTAGGCAAAGCCATCAAGCGGTATCAATCTAAATAAGCTCTGTTGTGTCGGCTGCGCCGCGTCGGCGGCCAGTGGCTTAACACTATTGCTGGGCGGAGTGACCGCTCTTGCTCAGTGTGCGAGCACGGGTTCCGGGTGCCGATATACGTACAACCCACACCGCCTCGTGTGCGGTATCGAACCAACAAAATGACCATGTTGGTGGTCGAATTAAGAAGTGGGAAATGGTGATAGCAGGGATCACATATCGGGTCCCGATCATTCAGCGTCAACACATCCGAAGAGATGAATCCCTTCGAAAAGGGATTGAGTTTGGTTGACTCGGTATTAGGCGAATTAGGAGATAAATATGAAAGCGATACCGCGTACGTGGTTGATGGTCGGCGCGATAGCAATGCTTTTCGGTGTCGCGCATGCGGACAGTTACAGCGACACCATGACTCTGTTCAAGAATGCCCGTGAAAGTGCGTCGTTCTTTCACAAATGCTACGGATATGCGGTTTTTCCGACAATAGGTAAGGCCGGTCTGGGCGTGGGGGGTGCGTTTGGAAAGGGACGTGTGTACTCACGGGGCAAACTCATAGGCGACGTCAGTATGACCCAACTGAGCGTTGGTTTTCAGGCCGGCGGTGAATCCTACAGCCAGATGGTTTTCTTCGAGAACAAAAGGGCGTTAGACAACTTTACGTCGGGTAACTTTGAATTTGACGCAACCGTCAGTGCGATTGCGATCACCGCGTCGGCGTCGGCCAGCGGGGGCACGACCGGCGCAAGCGCCGCGGCGAGTGGCGGTAAGAAAGATGCAGCGACCGCCGGTGAATATCACGATGGGATGGTGGTGTTCACCATCGCCAAGGGCGGCCTCATGTACGAAGCGTCGGTGTCGGGCCAGAAGTTCTCATACACGGCGCGAGGCGGGAATTAGCGGCGGGCGTGATCATGGGTACCCATCATGTCCTGCGATCGATTGTCGATCGACGCTCAGGTACGGCAAAAATCCAAGGGCCGTCCATATAAGAAGCGCGGCGCTCGCTGTTGCGGGGCGAAACCAGGCAGGAGAAAGTTCTAAATCCGCGTGGGGCATTCGGTGCCGCCTGCCGCGCCGGATTCGACGGACGCACTCTGCGCGAGGTAGCTGATTACGTCCGTGATTGCGACAGCGTGCCGGCGCGTTAGGAGCCAGCGCCTGGAAGCAACTCAGGGGGCCGTCATGGGCCAGCGGGCATTCCCGGCTCGCATCAGCTCCGGCGTAAGCCGGATGTCGAACGAGGAGCGGATGGAGCGATCGCGCTCCGGCAGGATCGTGTCGGGGTAGTGCGTCGCGAGAATATGTTGCACGCGCTTGCGCGCCGCGGACATGATGTCGGGTGAGCCTTGGAACTCCCACTCCGCGACCGAGGTTCGGTCACCCACCGTCGGATACAGAAATTCGCTGCGCATCAGCGACAGCGTCTGCTCTGCGCCGAGGTAGTGCCCGACGCCGAGCGCCGTCGCTTCGATCACCTCGTAGGAGAGCGTCTCCTCGGTCACTTCAATGCCGCGCAGCGAGCGCTGCACGGCGCCGATCAGGTCATTGTCGAGAACCATCGCCTCGAGCGAGCAGCCCATGAGGCTGCCCATCATGCCCGCGCACTCGCAGATCATGTTGCCGCCGGCCAGCGCGCTCAGCGCGATGGTCATGCCTTTCTCATAGCCGGCCTGGTAATCCGGCCGCTTGGCGTCGGTCATGCCCGCCGCGACGAGCCCGGGCAGGTTGTAAAAACGCGCGATCTGCGCCGCCGCCGCCTGCAGTACCGCCTCTTCGCCGCCGCCGCCTGTGAAGGCCCCGGTGCGCAGGTCCGAGACGAAGGTCCACGGGCCGAAATCGATGGGGCCGCCCGGATTGATCAGATTCACGAGCGTGACGATCGAGAGCGCTTCGGCTGTGCACTGCACGAGCGCGCCGGCGAGGGCGGCGGGGGCCGTGGCGCCGGCCTGCGGTGCGGTGCAGGCCGATACCGGCAGGCTGCGGCGTGCCGCTTCGCACAACACCGCCGAAGTGTCCGGGCCGAAGCGCAGGGGCGAAACGATCGGGCAGACGCCGATGGCCGCAAAGGGCTGGCGGCGGAACGCTCCGGTTGAACCGAGGATGAGGTCCCACAGCGCTTCGACCTCGCCAACCGTGGCGGGATCGGCAAGCGAGATGCTGAAGGGTTTGGTCGTGCCGGCAGCACCGGCGTAGGCAATGTTGACCGCGTGGAGCTTGGCGTCCTCGCAGATGTCGGTGGCGATGACTTGTTGACCGCAGAAATCGATGTGCTCGAGCTGATCGGCCATGCGAAAGAAGTCATAGAGATCGAGCAGTGTGGAGGGCCGGTAGCACCCGGTGACGGGATCGACGCATCGCACCGCCTCGCCCGAGGTCGCGAAATACACGCGGTTGCCGCCGCTGCGCACCGTACGCGCCGCGTCGCGCCCGTGATAGACGATCTCCCGCGCGGCCCGAGCGAGGGTGTCCTCGACGAGCGCGCGCGGGAAGCACAGGCGGCGCCCGTCGTTCAGCACCGCGCCGCGCGCGGTCGCGTGGCGGATGATTTCCTCGGTCGGCTCGCCGATGCCGATATTGGCGAGCACCGCGAGCGCGGTGTCGTGGATATGGGAGATGTCGCGCTCGCTGAGCGGCTTGTAGGTTCCGCCGGGCAGGCCCGGCCGCACGGCCCCGACGCTGCCGGCCTTCTGCGCGCCGCGGGGCGCACGGCGCCCCCGTCTGGTTGCTGCCCCCGGCATCCCGGCGTCGATCATGGCTCGCTCCTCAAGTCAGTTCCCGGTGGAACTCTGGCATTCTAATATGAATGAACATTCATTCATAGTACTTCCATAACTAGCGGTTTTTACCTAGTATTATTGTTAATGAATAGCAATATAATCGCCGTAAATGGAGAGGGTCGCATGACTGGCCGGTCAGCCGCGCATCGCAACCGGCGGCGCAAGCAGCTGACTGACGCGGCCCTCGGCTGTATCGCCTCGCTCGGTCTGCGCGACACGACCGTGCAGGACGTCGCGCGGCGAGCCGGCATGGCGGTCGGCTCGATCAGCCAGTATTTCGACAGCAAGGAAGCGCTGTATACCGCGGTGCTGAACGCGCTGTCCGAGGAGTTCGCTGCCGCCTGGCAGCGCGGGCTCGAGCGAGCAGGGCATGACCCGGCCGCTCGGCTGCGCAGCTTGGTGCGGACCTACTTCGACAAGAGCATCTGCCAGCGGCGCAAGGTCGCCGTATGGTTCGCCTTCTGGGGCGAAGTGCGCGCACGCCCGCAGTACCGCAAGGTGTGCGCAGGCTACGACCGCGATCACGACCAGACGCTCGCGGGTCTGTGCGCGCCCATGCTGGACGGACGGAATCAAACGGGTCTCGAGCCCCAAGGCGCCGCGCGACTGGTGGCAGCGATGTGTCAGGGACTATGGCTGGAGTTCCTGACCGGGGATGCGGGCCTCGGCCGCGAGGAGCTCGCGCGGCTCGCGGACCGGAACCTCGCCGCACTCTTCCCGGCGGCGGCGCGCGAGTTTGGCGACGAGACGGAGGCCGCCTAAGAAGGCGTCACGACCGGCACGGCTGCTCAAGGCCCGTCTCCCGCGGCGGGTAATTGCCCTCGAATCGTGTCTGGATGTCATTGAGGGCCGTGAGGATCTCGGGCGCAAGCGGCGCCGGCTGGTACTCGGCGACGATGCGTTTCAGGTCCTGGTCGATGCGATCAATGAGTTCGCGGTCGGGCTTGAGGCCCATGCTCAGCGGAATGTGCGGCCCAAGGTAGCGCGTCGGCCACACGGGTGATCGTCGCCAGGTCCGCGCCGGTGCTGTCGCGCGCCACACCGGTCGCAAGGTCGTACACCTTGATGCCCGTCATGCCGGGCATGAACCAGGTATGCGCCATGTCGAGCTCGATGCCGTGCATGCCGGTCCGGTCCCAGAGTGTCGCGCTCTTCGCGGTCGTCGCAATCGCTTCGCGCACGAGTTCGGGCTCGAAGCGCACGACGCCATCGTCACCGACAGAACATCCGGCCGCCTTGAATAGTTCCGTGGCTTCGCTGCCGGTTTCAAACGCGCAGCCCGTGTCGCGCAACAACGCGAAGGCGCCCTCGATCAGTTGCTCGACGTCGTGCTGCGGTAAAAGATCGCACGGGTTCGTGATTCCCCCATGGAGGCCGCGATCGGTCGGCGCGGTGGCGGGCGCGCGTCTTGCCTCGCCTCGCACCCGCGTGTGGGTTGTCTCGATCTTCAGACGGCAGCGCCGGCCTTGAGTTGACGTTCGTAGTCCGCAGCATCGAAATGGCCCTTGGACTCGGCAATCAAACCGTCGGAACCCATCCGCCATTCTTCGGCTCCGCTGATGCGTACCGATTGTCCCGTGCCGCCGGGACCGGTGTTGGTACCGGTCAGCGTCCACCGGTAGGTGATTTGAGCGCCGTTCACGGTCAGTCCGTCCATCTTGACGACCAGATCGGGGAACGCGGTCATGAATCCTTGCGCGACCGCGGTTATCGCCGCCGCCCCGACCGCCTGGGTTCCGTCGTTCACCTGCAACGAGCCTCGATCGGCAAAGAACGATGCGACGCTTGCCGGGTTATGGCTGCACCACGCAGCGGTGTATTTGACCGCGAAGTCATTCAGTTTCGTGCGATCCATGGGCGTACCCCGTGACGTACAGGCGGCCAGCATGACGAGCAGCGCCGTCATCGCCGGCTTAGGCAATTTGGGGATCATCATCGGTGGGCATGGTGGTAAGCGCCAGTTCGATATTCGAGGCAAGTTCCTTCGCGTATTTGGCGGCCTCGAATAATCGAAGGGATTCGTAGTACCTGGCTTTCTGGCGAAAACTATCGATGTCCTTCGATAATATCTCTCTGATTTCGTTTCTGTTCATTTCGCGACTCCCGGAGTTTGGCAGATATCGACGCCGCTGCCGCGACTCGGGCCTGCAGCGCGTCGCCATTATAAACGCACGGCATTGCCAATGTTTTGGCATTGAGCCGGCACTCGATCGAACATGCGGCGCGCGCGGTCCCCTTGACAGTGCCTCACCGTCAGGTACATATGTCCATGGATCTGCTTTCAGGAGCGTTGCAATGTTCTACCAGGACAAGACCTTCACCAACGAACGCGTGGAACTCAGCGGCAGGGGATTTCATGGTTGTACGTTCAAGAATTGCGAGCTCGTGTATCGCGGCGAGCCGTCACCGAATTTTCAGGATAACAACCTTATCGACTCGGTGTTCGTGTTCGCGGATGCGGCCATCTGCACACTGTATTTTCTCTCCAACGTGTATCACGCCGGCCGTGGGGGCCGTGAAGTGGTGGAGAAGACTTTCGATGATATTCGGCAGCGGAACATTCATGGCCGGACGGCAAGGACGGTGACGCCCGGTACGCCGGATCACAGCCTGCGGTAACTCTGAGAACTTGATGTCGGGACGAATCGGCGGGTGTGCGGTCACTTTTGGATCTGCACGCGATCGCGCAGCGCCGCGGACGGGGCGATCGAGCCGAGTTCCCGGGCCGCCTTATGGCCGGAGTACACGGCCGCAGCGATGATCGAGGGCTGCAGGCAGTCGCCGATGCGCAGGATGCGCGCGCCGGATTCGACGCCCGCGCTGCCGACCAGCTCATAGTAGAGAGCGTCATTGGGCTCGCGCGAAGTCACGAGCACGAGGGCGCTCGCCGCCTGCACGGCGGCGTTTCCGGTGTAGATGCAGTGCAGAGCGGCGGCGTGGCCATCGAAAGCGGCGAGAGTTTCATTGCAACGGATCAGGATGCCGGCCTCGAGCATCTGCCGCTGAGTGCGGTCCTGCTCACCGGTGTATTTGCTCCACTCCCCGGCACGGGGCGCCGAGGTGACGTAGCAGACGCGTGCGCCCTGGCGCGCGAGCAGCAGGGCGAGCACCGGACCGAGATAATAGTTGTCATCGTCGTAGAGCAGCACCGCGCCCGCCGGGACGCGGCCGTCCATCAAGTCATCGGGGGTGAGCACCAGCGCCTCGGCGGGGAACTCGATCGGAACCGGGCACGAGCGGCCGAGGCCGTTGCGGCGCCAGCGCGCGCCGGTGGCCAGCATCACATCGTCGGCGCCGAACTCCCGCACCTGCGCCGCGGTCAGGCGGTTGTCGAGATACAGCGAGACGTTCGGCAGTTTGGCGAGCTGCTGCAAACGGTAGTCGCGCACCCGACTCCACTCACGCAAGCCGGGCAGGCGACTCTCGCGGCTGACCCGGCCGCCGGCTTCTTTGGCCGCATCGGCCAGCGTCACGGTATAGCCGCGCTTGCCGAGAATGTGCGCGGCCTCGAGGCCGGCCGGGCCGGCGCCGATTACGAGGACGGTGCCGGATGCGCCGGTCGGCACGCGCTCGGGATGCCAACCACGGCGCCATTCCTCGCCCATCGTGGGGTTCTGCGTGCAGCGAATGGCAGAGCCTCGGTAGTTGTAGGCGTAGCAGATGTTGCAGCCGATGCACTCGCGAATGTCCTCGTAGCGACCTTCGCGGATTTTCTTCGGCAGGAAGGGATCGGCGATCGAGGGGCGCGCCGCACCGATCAGGTCGAGAACCCCGCTCTTGATTTGGCGCACCATCGTGTCGGGGCTGGTGAAGCGCCCGACGCTCACCACCGGCTTGCCGGTCAGGGCGCGGGCGTAAGCGATTCGCCCCTCCAAATGGCCCTCGCTGTAGAAGCGCGAAGACCCCATCTCTTCGTAGTAATCGTCGATCACCAGATCCCACAAATCCGGCAAGTGGCCGATGAGCCCGAGCAGGTCGCGCGCTTCTTCGACGGACAGGTGCTCCTCGCCATGGCCGTTGGCGGCAAAGCGAGCAGCGACCGCGCAGCGATCCCCGACCGCCGACCGCGTCGCCTCGAGCAGTTCCCGGAACAGGCGCATTCGGTTCACGAGGCTGCCGCCGTATTCGTCGGTGCGCTCGTTCAGGCTGCGCGATAGAAACTCCGACACCAGGTAGCCGTGGCTCGGGTAGACATAGATGATGTCGAAGCCGGCGGCCTTGGCGCGCTGAGCCGCGGCGAGGTGCCATGTGCGGAACGCGCGCAGGTCCGCCTTGTCCATGCGCCGCGATTGAACCGGATCCTCGCGCGAGGGCATCGAGCGCACGCCGATGCTGGGTTGGCGGCTGGCGAGGTTCGCAACGTAGCTGCCGCCGTGCCAGAGCTCGATGCCGGCGAGCGCGCCATGGGCATGCACGGCGTCGGCCATCGCCGCGAGGTTGGCCATATCGCCGTCGTCCCACATCGAGGCAAAGGGGAAGGGCTGGTCGTCCGAAGTCGGGTGAAGAGAGCAATACTCCGTGCAGACCACGCCCCAGCCTCCCTCGGCCTTCATACCGCGCATCGCGGCCAGAGTGCGCGGCAGGGCGTGCCCCATACCGGTGCAATGGGGGACCTGGTAGAACCGATTCGGCAGGGTGACGGGCCCTATTTTGATGGGTTCGAACAGTACGCTGTGGCGCGGATTGATTCCCATTTGCATTCCCCGGTGCGCAAAGGTCCAAAGACTCCTGGATTGTCGCCCGGAGGACTTCCGCTGCAGTTTGATTAAACGTATAAAGAAATGAAAGCGGAATGAATCATTCAAAGCACGGGAAGAACATGGCGCGTGACGGGGCGAGGATGAGACGAGCACGGCCCGCCATGGCGGTGGCCGAGAGTGCTCCCCGGGACCGGGGTCTGCACTACAGCGCGAGCGCGCCCTACGACCCCCTGCCGAGAGGCCAGGTGCTCGAGGTGATCGAGGCGACCATCGGCCACCTTGCGCACGCCGGTGCCGGCTTCGAAGCGGGCACGGAGGCCATCGAGTTGTTTCGCGCCGCGGGCTGCGCGGTGAGCGCGGACGGCATCGTGCGCATACCGCCCGAGCTGGTGCGCGAGTGTCTCGCTGCGGTCGCCAAGAGCGTGCGGCTCTGGGACCGCGACGGGGAGCGCTACATCGAACTCGACAACCACCACACCTGGTTCTTCCCCGGCATGACCTGCATCAAGGTCTACGACGAGCGGACCGGCGAGCCGCGTGCGAGTACCCGCGCGGACCTCGAGACCATCACCCGTGTCGCCGATGCGCTGCCGAACATCGACGGCGCGTGCATCGCGTGCAAGAACGTGGCGAACTCGGACATCCACGGCGAGATCGACGAATTCTCGGCGATGGCTGAGAACACCACCAAGCCGCTCGAGTATCTATGCGAGCACGCCGATTCGCTCGCGGTGGTGATCGAAATGGCGAGTGCGATCCGCGGCGGCCGCGAGGCGCTCGCCGCCAAGCCGTATTTTCTGCAGATCGTGACGCCATTGCCGCTCGACTACCATGCGACCCACATCGACCAAATCATCATGGCGGCGCGAGCCGGGGTGCCGGTGAGCGTCGGCACGCTGCCGATCGGCGGCGCTTCGACTCCGATCACCATGGCCGGCAGCATGACGCACAGTCTCGCAACGGATTTCGCGGGCATGGTGCTCGGCCAACTCGCGCGCCGCGGCTCCTGCGTCATCGGCAGCTCCGACGTGTGCTTCATGGAGCCTGCCACCGGCGGCATCGGCAACTTCGTATATACCTCGCTCGCCGACATGGCGATGTGTCAGATTCGGCGCGAGCTCGGGCTGCCCTCGTTCACCGGTATCGGCGGGACCTCGAACGCACGCCGCTTCGATCAGGATGCGGTGTGGGAGTTGTCCACGAACCTCATGCAGGCCTTCTACAGCCGGCCCGCCACGCTGGATTACCTGGGCTCGCTCGACATGGGCCTGACCTACTCGCTGCCGGCGCTGTTGTTGTGCGATGAGCTCGCGGGCATGTTGCGCACGTTCTGGCAGGGCGTGCGCATCGATGAAGACACCCTCGCGACCGATTTGATCCGCGCGGTCGGGCCGCGCGGAAATTTTCTCGCGCACCGCCACACGGTTTCGCATTGCCGGGAGCAGCTCTGGCCGGCCCGCTACTTGGGAGCCAATATGCCGCTCTCGAACGACGACAAGCCCGATCTCGATCTGCTGGAGCGCATCGATGCGCATCTTGCGCGCATCATTGCCGAGCACCGCCCGCAGCCGTTGAAGCCCGAGCTGCTCGATGCGCTGCGGGCCATCCAGGCGGGATTCAAGGCGCGGCACGCCGCTTGAGCCGCATGCCCGGGCGCCGGAGTGGCGCGCGGGCCGGGAGTGGGATCAGCTCAAGTGGATCGGCTCAGGCAGCCGATGCGGCGGCGCGCAGGCGCCGGCCGCGCGCGCGCCAGGCGTACACCGGAGCGCAGGCGCCGACGAATACAGCGGAGATTATGCCGGACCGCGGATCTTCGATCACGGCCGCGATCAGAAAAGCCACTGATCCCGCGAGCACCACCACCGTCGAGACCGGGTAGCCGAACGCTTTATAGGGCCGCGGCAGATCGGGCTCCCGATGCCGCAGTACCAAAACGGCTGAAAAGGCCGACACGTAGCAGAGCAGAAACAGTACCGCGTACAACGCGATGACCTGCTGGAAGGTGCCGCTCAGGACGGTGATCATGGTGATCACGCTCGTCAGCAGAAGCGCCATGCGCGGCGTACCGCCGGCGCTCACATGCGCTGCCTTGTCGGTGAACAAGCCGTCCCGGCCGATCGCGAACAGCACGCGCGGTGCCATGAGCATGACGTTGTTGAGCAGGCTCAGCATCATGAAGATCGACAGGATGGTCACGAGCTCCGCTCCGCCGCGCGGCAGCACGAGCCGCGCCGCATCCGCCGCCGGCAGTTCCGAGCCGGCGAGCACCGGCAGCGGCAGGACATGCACGAACGCGAGATTGATCAACAGGTACAGCGCCGTGACCACCAGCGCGCCGCCGATGATGGCGCGCGGTAAGGTACGGGTCGGATCGGTATTTTCCTCCGCCATATAAATGGGCGCGTACCAGCCGTCGAATGCGGTCAGTATCGCGCGCAGCGCCGGCACCACCGTGAACAGCATCGCCATCGAGATCCACGGCACCGAGGCGGCGGTTCCCGCGAGCGGCGCTTCGGCGGTGCCCGCCGCGGGTGCGGCGAGAAAGCAGCCGACCACCAGAATCATGAGCATCAGGCCGATCGAGACGCTGATGATTGAAGTCAGCGAGCTACCGATCCGAAGGCCCACCCAGTGGATGCCGGTGAAGGCCGCAATGAGCGCAATGGCGAGCGCGCGCGGATTCGCCGCCGCGGCCGGCCACAGAGCGCCTAAAAACGTCACCGCCGTCATCGATACATAGGCGAGCGCGGCGACGTTTACGAGCCAGTCGCACCAGCCGACCGCGAAGCCAACGCCCTCGCCGAAGGCGCGCCGGGCGTAGACGCGAAATCCGCCGGTCTCGGGAATCATCGCGGCGAGTTCGGCGACCGCCACGGCGCCCATCAGTGCGTACAGCCCGCCCAGGGCCCAGAACACCATGATCAGCGCGCGATCCCCGAGCGCCGCCGCCACCAGACCCGGAAGACGCAGGATGCCGACACCGATGGTCGAGCCGAACACCAGCGCGAGACCGAAACCGAGCCCCAAGATTCTGCGCAGCGGTCTCGTGGATTCGGTGGTCACTCAGCGGGCCAGTTCTTTAACCAACCGATCCGCGTGATAAATGTGTTTGAGCGCCTCGGTGATGCCCGTCACGTCCACCGCTACCGCCCGGTTCACACTCCCGTCGTAGCCGAAGTCTCCGCCCAAGGACTGGAGGTTCCCGTCGAAGATCAAGCCGATCGCCTCGCCGTTGCGCCCGATGACGGGCGAGCCCGAGTTGCCGCCGATGATGTCGTTGGTCGAGACGAAATTAAGGTTGGCGTGCGGATCGACCGTCGGCTGCGCCTTGATCCAGCTGTCCGGCAGCTTGAACGGATCGAACCCCGTCGCATGAGCGTAGGCGCCCGCGAAATTGGTGGTCGGCGCGATGGTGCGGCCGTTTTCCCGATAGCCGGCGACGGCGCCGTAGGAGAGCCGCAGCGTGAAGGTCGCGTCCGGATAGGTGTCTTTGCCCTCCAGCGCAAAGCGCGCCTTGGCAATCAGCGCGGCGTTCTTGGTGATCACCGCTTTCACGTTGTCCTCGTAGTCGGCCCGGACCGCGCGCGCGGGCGGGTCGAGGATACGCGCGAAGTCGATCAACGGATCGTGATAGGCATCGATGGCGCCCGCACCGCCCGCCAGCAGCTGGGCGCGCAGTTCGGGGTCGCTCAACTTGGTGCCGTCCACGATCTCGCGGGCGATCACCTCGGGACTTTTCTTGCCGAGCAGCGCGCGCACGTCGGGATCGGTGGTGCCGAGATCCTCACGCACCTTGGTCAACCACCAAGCGAGTATGGTCTTCTCGACACTCGCGTAAATGGGGGCGGGGGAGATGATTTCCTGCTTGAGCGCCGGGAAGTTCGCCTCCTGATACGCCTCCAACCGCTGCCCATCGGGCTTGCCGATCTCGGCCGCGTAGCGATTCAGCGCGATGGCCTCGTTGAGCAGCGGTGAGCGCGCTTGCGGAAAACGCTCGAGCAGCGCATTGCGCACGAAGATGGTCCGCTGATGCGCCACCGCCGCCGCTATGGCATCCCAGGCCGCGCCGTCACTTGCGGTCAGCTGCGGATCGGCTGCGACGCGCCGGCGGAAGTCGCTCTCGGCGCGCGCCTTGTCCGCAATGAGCGAGCCGTCCACCAGGGCGAGCTGCCGGCCTTTGTAGGCCTTCAGCGAGTTCTCGATCGAGAACAGCAGGGTTTTCGAGGTGCGCGCCTCCTCGGGGCCCTTTGTAGCAAGCTCATTCAGGACACCGCGCATTTCGGAAAACAGGTTCAAAATAAACGGCTGAGCGGCATCGCGCTGATATTCGAGCTGCGCCAGGGTGGCCGCGCGCTCGGTGGCGCCCGGATTGCCGCTGATGAATGCGATATCGCCTTCCTTGACCCCGCGGGTCGCGAATTTTAGGAACGTACCGGTGTGCAGCGGCTTGCCGTTGTCATAGATGCGCACGAAGGCGGTGTCCAGATCGTAGCGCGGAAACGTGAAATTGTCCGGGTCGCCGCCGAAGAACGCGACGCTTTCCTCCGGGGCGAACACCATCCGCACATCCTGGTAGCGCTTGTATTTGTACAGGTCATATACGCCGCCTTGATACAGCGTCACCACCTGGCAGCGCACGTCGGCCGCGGTTCCACAGGCGCTTTCGATCTGCGCGTTTGCCGCGCGCTCCGCCTCGTGGAAGGCGCGGTCCGATTTGCCGGCGGTGGCCGCCTCGATTTGCTTGGTCACGTCGGTGATTTGAACCAACTGGTTGGCTTCCATCGCCGGACATTGCTTCTCGTCGGCGGCGTTCGCGGCATAGAAGCCGTTGGCGGTGTAGTCGTTCTTGGCGCTCGCCAAGTCGCTCAAGCATTCGCGAGCGCAATGGTGATTGGTCATGACCAGGCCGTCGGACGACACCAGACTGGCCGAGCAGCCGAGCGCCAACCGGATGCTGGAGAGCCGCGCGTGCTCGAGCCATGCGGCATCCGGCGCCCAGCCGTACTTCGTGCGTATTTTGGCAGCAGGGAAATTATCGAAAGTCCACATGCCTTCGTCGGCGGAGGCGGGGATCGCGATCGTGACCACAGCGATGGTTGCCGCGGTTAGCAGCATTGTCATGCGAATTTGCCTGAGCATCCGAACTCCGTTTTGAGTTGTTAGCGGTCGGTCGAATCAAGAGCGAAAGCGGTGCAGCCGGCCTGATCTTCATATGTTAGCGCAATGCCAGGGCATTAAAATTAAGGCGCGCGGGGGAAATCACGCAAAGCCCTGGGGATCAGTCCATGCTCGCGCGCATCGCGCGCCAATTCCTCGCGAAAATCGGGGTGAGCGAGCGAGATCATGGCCTTGGCCCGTTCCGGCACCGACTTCCCTTTCAAGTTGACCATGCCGAATTCGGTGACCACATACATCATGTCCGAGCGGGGCGTCGTGACCACATTGCCGGGCGTGAGGTCGAGCACGATGCGGCTCTTGCGGATCCCATGGCGTTCATAGGTCGACGATAAACAGACGAATGATTTGCCGTCCTTCGATGCGTACGCGCCGCGGACGAATTGCAGTTGACCCCCGGTGCCGCTGATGTGGCGGTGACCGGAGGACTCGGAGGACGCCTGGCCCTGCAGGTCCATCTGCGTGGTGTTGTTGATCGCCATGAAGCGCTCGTTGCGCATGATCATGTGCGGCAGATTCGTGTATTCGATCGAACAGCAGAGGAAATCCTCGTTGCGATCGATGGTGCGGTACAACTGTTGCGAGCCGAGCGCGAAGCTGAAGACCATCTTGCCGCGGTCGATGGTCTTGGCGCTGCCGGTAATCGTACCGGCCTTGTACAGATCGATGATGCCGTCGGTCAGCATCTCGGTATGAATGCCGAGATCTCGGACCCCGCTCTCGAATTCGGCATGGCGCCGATGCCGACCTGCAGGCAGGCACCGTCGTCGACCTCCGCTGCGATCAGCCGCGCCACGGCACGATCGGCTTCGCTCGGCGGCGGGTTGGATAATTCCGGCGGCGGGCCGGAATTGCCCTCGATCACGTAGTCGACCTCGCTCACGTGCAGGCCGTTGTCGACGCCGTACAGGTATGGCAATCCCTCGCTCACTTCCACGATGACGATTTTGGCGCGCGACGCGATGGCACGGTGCCAAAGGTTGGCGGCGCTGAGGTTGAAATAACCGTTTGCGTCGGCGGCTCGGGCCCTTATAACCAGGATGTCCGGGGGCTCGATGAATCGGCGGTAATAATCGGCAATTTCTCCCAGGTTGCACGGAATGTAGTGGCACAGCCCCACATCGTGTTTCTTGCGCTCGTAGCCGCCGAAATGCCAGCTGTACCATTGAAAATGCTCACGCTGCGGGTCCGACTCGAGCACGGCCCGCGACTGCAGGCTCAGGCAGGAGCGGATCTTCACGTCCCGCAATTCGCTCTTTCGGTCGGCCAGGGCGCGGTCGAATACGTCCGGTTGCGCAATCACCGCGCCGTAGTCCAACCAGTCGCCCGACTTGACCAAGCCGGCCGCTTCGGCCGCGGTTATCCGGCGCGCCGCTTTTCCATGCATCGAAATTCCCATGCGGCCCTTGTTTGGCTTGAGCTATTGTTCGCGCTGTCTCGCAACCGAGACCATCGGGCCGGCTGTGAGCAGGAATGTTAGCGTACTTTTGAGCCGGTATTGCTAGAGTGCCGGCAGTTGGGAGAGGGCAGACATGTCAGACAGACCGTTTGTATTGCGATCGGATGCGGGCGGCGCAACGACGCTGACGCTGAACCGCCCGGAGTCTCGCAATGCGCTGTCGCTCGGCATGCTGCAGGCCCTCGCGCTCGAGCTCAATCGCGCCACCACGGATCCGACGGTGCGCGTCGTGGTGTTGCAGGGAGCGGGCCCGGCCTTCTGCGCCGGCCATGACTTGGAGGAAATGCGCGATGCACGCTTCGGCGGCGCCTACCTCGAGGCATTGTTCGCCGAATGCGCCAAAGTCATGCTGGCGATCCTGCGTCTGCCGCAGCCGGTCATCGCTCAGGTACATGGCGTTGCGACCGCGGCCGGTTGCCAGTTGGTTGCAACCTGCGATCTTGCCTTGGCCGCCGAGGATGCTCGCTTTGCGACGCCGGGAGTCAACATCGGGCTCTTTTGCTCGACCCCCATGGTCGCCTTGTCGCGCAATGTCGGCCGCAAGGCCGCCATGCGCATGCTGCTGACCGGCGAGCTGATCGATGCGGAATCCGCGGTTCGTATCGGACTGATCAACGAGGCGGCACCGGCGGCCGCGTTGGCGAATCGGACCGCCGCGCTTGCCGCGACTATCATTGCCAAGTCGCCGCTGGTACTCGCGATCGGCAAAGAGGCGTTCTATCGTCAGGCTGAACTGTCGCTCGCGGACGCTTATGCGTACACCGCCCAGGTAATGGCGCACAACCTGGCGACGCGAGATGCGCAGGAGGGTATTGGCGCATTCTTGGACAAGCGCAATCCGGTGTGGTCCGGACAGTGATCGACCGAGCACGGAGGCACTACGGCGCGTGAGCGGTCTGCGCAGCGACCTCGGCGCGAATGATTTCGGCCAGGCGCAGCGCGCCGGGGCCCGCGTAGTCGCGGTCGGCGAACACCAGGTAGAGTTCGCCCCAGCGCTCGCCGCCCTCGCGCAGCGGCAGCTGTTTGAGTACGCCGCGCGCGAGGTCGCCGCGCACCCATTCCTCCGCATACCAGGCGAAACCTAGGCCCATACCGGCGGCGTGGATCGAGGTGGCCTTGTGGCTCACCGTCCAGCTTTGCTCCGCGCCGAGCCAACTGCCGCTGCGGCGTTGGCTGCCGGTATCGCGAATAATCAGATGGCGGTGCCGGCGCAGATCCTGCAGGGTCAGCTCGCGTCCGAGGCGGTGAAGCGGATGGTCGGGGTGCGCGGCCGCGATGAAGCGCAGTCGCATCAGAGGATCTCCGGCGAAGCCGCGCGGCACGCGCGAGCAAATCGCCAAATCGACCGTGCGTTGCACAAGCGCTTCCTCGGTGCCGCTGAGCACGCTCTCGTAGAGTTCGATGCGTATCTGCGGCCGCTCGTCGGCGAAGCGCGCGAAACTTTGCAGCAGCAGCCAGGTGGGAAAGAGGATCTCCGCCGCCAACCGCAACTCCGGTTCCCAACCGGCGGCGAGGCTGCCGGCGGCGCTCTCCAGTGCGACCGCTTCCTCGAGCAGGGCCTTGGCACGGCGGTACAGCACCTCACCGGTCGGCGTGAGATGCGCCTTGCGCCCGATGACCTCAAAAGCCTTCACGCCGAGCAGCGCTTCGATCTTTTGCACCGCATAGGTGACCGAGGACTGGCTCTTGTTCAGAACGCCGGCAGCTTGTGCATAGCCGCCGGCATCGACCACCGCCAGCAGCGAGCGCCATTGCTCCAGCGAAATCCGTGTGTTGGGCATAAATGATTAATAAATTAGATCAATAGAGCCAATATATTCGACTTTTTTATCTAATAAAACAATACTTAAATGGTGCTGTCCCGGAACGAAGGTTCCGCCATCGATTTAAGGAAACGCACTCATGACCCTATTGCAAATCAATGCCAGCCTGAACAACGGCAACGGCCAGTCGAGCCAACTCGCGAACCAGTTCGTCGCGGCATTCCGCAAGCGCCATCCGGACGCCAAGATCGTCGTGCGCGATGTCGCCGCCGCCGATCCGGTCCCACACCTGGATGCCGAACGTTTCGGCGCGTTCACCACCAAGCCCGAGCAGCGCAACACCCGGCAGCGGGCGATGGTGGCCTACTCCGATGCCCTGATCGATGAGCTGCGCCAGGCCGAGGTGATCGTGCTGGGTCTCCCGATGTACAACTTTGGCGTACCCTCGCAGTTGAAGGCCTACTTCGATCACATCGCCCGCGCCGGAGTCACTTTCAATTACACCGAGAAGGGGCCGGTCGGTCAACTCACCGGCAAGAAGGTGTACGTGTTCGCAACCCGTGGCGGTTTGTATGCCGGCACGCCCATGGATACGCAGACCCGTTACGTACGCGACTTTCTGGGCTTCATCGGCATGAGCGACGTCGAATTCGTCTACGCTGAAGGGCTGGCCGTCAGTCCGCAGAGTCGGGAAGCGGGTCTGGCGAAGGCTGTGGCCGAAATCGCTCGGCTCGCCGCCTAATATTTCACTTAAGGAAAATTTGCCGTGAATAACCTATTCGATTCCGTGCAGCCTTATACCGATGTCGTCGGACGCGTGCTGATCGCCACCCTGTTCGTGCTGGCGGGCTGGGGCAAGATCAGCGCGTATGCCGGAACCCAGGCCTACATGCAGCACGCCGGCGTGCCCGGCAGCCTGCTGCCGCTGGTGATCCTGCTCGAGCTGGGCGGCGGCCTCGCCATCATCGTCGGTCTGTACACGCGGCCGGTGGCATTGCTGCTGGCCGGCTTCAGCATCATCGCGGGGCTGCTGTTCCACGGCGGCTCGCCCGATCAGACGCAGCAGATCATGTTGCTCAAGGACATCGGCCTGGCCGGCGGATTCCTGTTCCTGGTTGCCAACGGCGCCGGGCGGCTGAGCATCGACGCTCGAAGGAGAACTTGAGATGAACACTCGGACCCTGGCCCATGTCATCGAGTCCATGCCGACTTCCGACGGCGCCGGCGTCAAGCTGCGCCGCAGCCTGGGCAGCCAGCGCGGGCTGCATGTGGATCCGTTTCTGATGCTTGACGAGTTCTACTCCGACAATCCGGACGACTACATCGCCGGCTTTCCGCCCCATCCGCATCGCGGCTTCGAGACCGTCACGTACATGCTCGACGGCCATATGCGCCATGAGGATCACCTGGGCAATCGCGGCGACCTTGGCCCCGGCGGTGTGCAGTGGATGACCGCGGCGCGCGGCATCATCCACTCCGAGATGCCGCAGCAGAGCGAAGGGCGCATGCGCGGCTTCCAGCTGTGGCTCAACCTGCCTTCGAAGGAAAAAATGAAGCCCGCCGGCTATCGCGACATTCCCGCGCGCGAGATCCCGCTGGTCGCGCTCTCGCATGGCGGTGAGGTGAAAGTGATTGCCGGCACGATCGAATTGGACGGCAAGCTCAGCAACGGTCCGGTGAACGGCAGCGGCGCCAAACTGAGCACGGATCCCTTGTACCTGGACGTACACCTGCCCGCGGGAGCGGAATTCAGCGCGCCGGTGGCCGCGGGCCACAATGTTTTCCTCTATGTCTACGAGGGCGACGCCCATGTCGGTCGGACAGGCGAGACCAAGCCGCTGCCGCACCGCTCGGCCGGCGTCTTGTCCGACGGCGATGCCGTACGCGTGCAGGCCGGCGCCGAGGGGGTGCGCTTCCTGCTGCTGGCGGCGAGACCGTTGCGTGAACCGGTGGTGCAATACGGTCCGTTCGTGATGAACACGCGCGAGGAAATCGAGCAGGCGATCGCCGATTATCGCGACGGGCGCTTGGCCACTGCGGCCATGGCGAGCTGTGAGAGCGCGATTGCCAAGGTGATCGCAACCCTGCGCGCTTAGGCGGCCGTGATCACGGGATCATCCACCGCACGACGTACTGCTGCAGTACGACCAACATGCCCAAGAGCAGCGTCAATACGACGCTGTGCTTGAAGGTGCGCGCCAAGATCAGGCCTTCCTGGCCCTTCAGCTGCGTGACGGCCGCGCCGGTAGCGATGTTTTGGGGCGAAATCATCTTGCCCATGACGCCGCCAGACGAATTGGTCGCGGCGATGAGAATCGGGTTCAACCCGAGTTGGTTTGCGGCGACCACCTGGAGATTGCCAAATAGCGCATTCCCGGAGGTGTCGCTGCCGGAGAGAGACACCGCGACCCAGCCGAGAAAAGCCGACAATATCGGAAAGAAGATGCCGGCCGCCGCAACGCCGAGACCGAGCGTGTAGATCATGCCCGAATAGTTCATGAGATACGCAAGACCCACGATCAGCATGACCGTCAAGATGGCCAGCCAGGCTTGCCGCAAGGTCGCCGCGATGGCTGCGACGAATCGGCGAGGTCCAACGCCCACCAATACGGCGGTCACGATGTTCGCGAATAAAATGGCCGTTCCCGTACCGAGCGGCTGGAAGGTCCAGTTCGCGGCATAGGGCTTGTGGTACAGGGTGATGAACACCGCATTGTGCAATCCGGGCCAATGAATGATTTGCTGGCCGGCGATTGCAATTTTGAGGTGCGTCCAGGCGATGACGGTCGCGGCGACGACCGCCCAGGGAATCCAGCCCTGCCAGGGTGGGACCGCCGCGGCATCACCTGCGGTGCTCGCGCCCGGCTTGTGGATCCCGTACGCCGGATCGGCCTTCGGCGACCAGACGCGCAGAAACGCCAAGGTAACGCACAACGAGGCGAGCGCCGCCAGCACATCGGTGAGCGAATAATCGAGGTAGTTCGCCGATGCGAATTGCGTCAACGCAAAGCTGCCGCCGGCGACCGCCAAAACCGGCCACAGCGCGCGCGCCGAGCGCAAGCCGCCATATAGGGTTATGACATAAAACGGCAGGATAAAGGCGATGAAAGGCAGCTGGCGGCCAACCATGGCGCCGAGCTTGACGGCGGGAAGGTCGGTCACCTGGGCGAGCACGGTGATCGGGGTGCCGAGCGCGCCAAAGGCTACCGGGGCGGTATTGAATATGAGCGTCAGGGTGAGCGCCTCGAGCGGCGGCAGGCCGATGAGAATCAGCAAAGCGCTGGTGATGGCGACCGGGGTGCCGAATCCCGCGATGCCCTCCAACAGGCTGCCGAAGCAGAAGCCGATCACGACGATGACGATGCGCCGGTCATCGGGCAAGTGCCTCACCACCCACGCGCGAAAGGCTTCGAAGCGTCCCGAGACGACCGCGATGTTGTAAAGAAGCAGGCCATTGATCACGATCCACATCACCGGCCAAAGTGCGAACACGCTGCCCGCCGCCACGCTGTCGAGTGCGAGGCCGACCGGAAACTTCCACACCAAAGTCGCCATGACCATAGCCACCACCAGACCGGCGAGCGAGGCCAGCCATGCCGGACGGCGCAACACGCCGAGAGTCACCAACACGGTGGCGATGGGGAGCGCCGCCGCCAGCACCGATAGGACCAAGCTTCCCCCGACCGGCGCCAAAAGTTGATTGAACATGATTCCGCTCCCCGCAAGACACCCTTGCTTGATCGGCTCGCCCGCTGCCCGGGCAGTTTCAAGCAACGGCGGTGATTTGTCCAAGCAGCTCATCGTGCGCGAAGCCTCGCTCCACTCCTATCGAGCGCGGAAAAATGATTCAATGTGTTCTTTTTGCCAAACCGACATGCGAGAAACCGATGTATTCACTTGCCCGCCGCGCCGTTGCCGGCCCATGCCTTGCCCTGATCGCGCTGTGTGCCGCGGCTGCGGATAAACGCCCGCTCGAGGCCAATGACTTCGATCGATTGCTCGCCGTCGACAGTCCGGTGTGCTCGCGAGACGGCCGCTGGATCGCCTACGCGGTCGAGGGATCCGATCCGGACACCGACGAGCGCAAGAGCAGCATTTGGATGGTGAACTTCGAGGGCACGGAAGACCTGCGGCTGACCGGAACCGCGGATTCGGCCACCAACCCGAAGTTCAGTCCCGACGGCCGCTACGTGTCGTTTCTTTCGACGCGCGGGCCCGATGCCAAGGCGCAGATCTACCTGCTCGACCGCCGCGGCGGCGAGGCTCAGGCGCTCACCAGCGTGTCGGGGGACATCGGCGGCTACGATTGGTCGCCGGACGGATCCCGGCTCGTGATTTCCATGTCGTCGGGGGACGGCGCTGCGGACGGCGGCGGCTCCGCGGTCGCCCACGGCGCCAAGGCTCCCAAGCCGATCGTGATCGATCGGCTGCATTTCAAGGAAGACGTATCGGGCTATTTGACCGCGGCCAGTCAAGCCCAGCTATACCTGCTCGACATCGCCGCGAAAAAGCTCGAGGCCTTGACGACCGATGCAGCGGTCGACGAGACCTCGCCGACCTGGTCGCCCGACGGCAAGACGGTGGCCTTCTTCGGCGCTCGTGACAGCGATGCAGACCGGTCGGGGATGCTGCATTTATACCTGATCGATGCGCGCTCCGGGGCGGCACCGCGCAAGCTTGCGGATTTTTATGCGCCCAACAAGGCCGCGTTGCTTTGGACCCCGGACGGCAAACATCTCGTCTTCACCTCTGGACTGGAAGCACGATTGAACGCCTACATTCAGGACCGCCTCAGTGTCGTTGCGGTGAGCGGCGGTGCCCCGAAGGTGCTGACCGAGCGGCTCGACCGGGCGCTGTCCTCTCCTGCGATGGCGGCCGACGGCGCCTCTGTCAACGCGATCCTGGAGGATGACGGCGTCGAGGCCCCCGTGAGCGTGCGGCTCGATACCGGGAGCGTCGAGCGGCGCGTCGACGGCAAGCTGTCCGCGACCGCGCTCTGCAGCGGCGGTGGGCATGTGGCGGCGGCGGTGAGCACCGACAGCACGGTACCGGAGATTTACGCGATCGAGAGCTCGGGATTGCGAAAGCTCACCTCGCACAACGATGAGCTCGTAAGCCAGTTGGCACTCGGCTCGGTCGAGGATATTTCATTCCCGAGCCGGGACGGGACCAAGATCCACGGATTGATGGTCAAGCCGGCGAACTATCGAGCAGGGCAGACCTATCCCACGTTGCTGTGGATTCACGGCGGACCCAACGGCCAGGATTCGCACGGTCTTTATGTCGATACCTACGCGCTGGCCCTTGAAAGGCAATGGTTGGCCGCGCACGGATATGTCGTCTTGGCCGTTAACTATCGCGGCAGCAGCGGTCGTGGGGAGGCATTCGCCAGCACAATCGCCGCGGACTGGGGCGACAAAGAGGTCGCGGATCTGCTGGCCGGGGTCGATTACGCGGTTCGCGAGGGGATCGCCGATCCGCATCGCCTCGGGATCGGGGGCTGGAGCTACGGCGGCATTCTCACCGACTACACCATCGCCTCGGATCCGCGCTTCAAGGCGGCGATCAGCGGCGCGGGCAGCGGCAACCAGCTCTCGATGTACGGCAGCGACCAATACATTCTGCAGGACAACGCCGAATTGGGTCCGCCCTGGCGAACGTTGGACCGCTGGCTGCGCGTCTCTTATCCATTTTTTCACGCCGACCGCATCAAGACGCCCACGCTGTTTCTCGGGGGCGACAAGGATTTCAATGTGCCGATTGGCGGCGGCGAGCAGATGTATGCGGCGCTGCGAACGCTCGATGTTCCGACCCAACTCGTCGTCTACCCCGGCCAGCATCACTTGCTGACCCGGCCGAGCTACATCAAGGACTGCGAACAACGCTATACCGCGTGGTTTGACCGCTATCTGGCGCCGGCCGCCCCATGAGCGGCGCGGCCTGAGAAATGGCTCACAAAATCGCAATGTCCGAGTGAGCCGATCTCACCCCCGGGCGGGCGGCACAGCAAGAACTGTGATTCACAACCGCCCACGTTACGGCTCATTCCGTGACCCTAGAGCATGTTGCAAGGGGCCTGTGGGTATCCATCCCACAGCGTCGCTGCGCAACCGGCTTTCCAGGGCATTTATTCGAATGAGGGAGCGCGGCCTTGTCTCAAGCAGCACGAAAGAAGGCGGCTGCCAATTCGCACCACGAGTCGGCATCCGCGCCTGCCGTCTCACGACGACAAAGGTCCTGGGTATTTCTGGTGACCCGGGACGAGTCCCTGTGGCCGCTGCTCGGCAGCGGCTTGGACCGCGAGTGGACGCTCAAGCAGGTCGATACCATCGAGGAGTTGCTGGGAACCGCGACTGCCGGCCAGTCCGGCATCGTCGTGTGGGACGCGCGCGATGCGGCGGATCACGTGTCCGAATTATCACGTTTGCAATTGCACTCCGAGCGCTTTGCGATCATCGTGATCGACACCGCGTCGAATTTCGAGCCATGGCGGATCGCGATCCAGCAACGGCGGATCGTCGCGCTGCTCGGCATTCCCTTCAAGGCCGAGCAATGGCGCGAAGTTCTGACGAACGCGCGCGACGAGTGCCAGGCGCGCGTCGCCGTACTCGGTGAAGCCGACGCGCCGGCAACGACGTCCGCGGCGCAAGGTACCCCGCCCCGACGCGGACTGCCACGGTTCGCAGCATGGATCGTCGCCGCAGTGTGCGCGGCATGCGCCGCCGGGTATCTGCTGTATCGCAGCCTAGACCACCGCGCACCCGCGACGCCGCAAGCGCCCGTCGCGGCGTCCGCCACGTCGCCGGTCCGGACCAATGCTGCTTCGGCCAAACCGGTGCCCGCAACCGACGAGCAGGTCGACACGCTGCTCGAGAACGCGCGCCAAGCCATGCTGGATCGGCACTTCATCGAACCGGCTGACGGCAATGCGCTGGCATTTTATAAGAATGTTCTGTTATTGGATCCAAGCAACGGCGAAGCACGACAGGGCCAGCAACGGCTGGCGCAGATCCTGTTCGCGAGAGCCCAGTCCGATTTGAACGAGCGCAAATTCGACATGGCGCTTCAGGCGCTCGAAACCGCCCGCAGCATCAGCCCCGGGGATCCCCGCCTGGCCGATCTCGACGCGCGAGTCGAGGCGCTGCGCTCCGAACTGGGTCCGACACAAATACAAGCGGCGCTCAATGCGGGCAACTTCGATCGTGCAACCGAACTGCTCGACGAGGCGGTGCGCGCGAAGTCGGTGAGCGCGGCGCAGGCGGCTCAATGGCGCGAGGAAATTCGACGGCGCAAGAACAAGGCCGACGTCGGGCATCTCGTCACGCTCTTGGAGACGCGTGTACAGCAGGATCGGTTGCTCGAGCCGCGTAACGACAGCGCGGCTTATTATTTGCAGCAGGCGCGGCAGGCCGGCGCGAGCGAGGCGGATCTTCAACAGCAAAGCGACGAATTGAGCGCCAAGCTGCTGCGGGGCGCCCGGGCGGCTTTGGACGATCATCGGCTCGGCGACGCCGACCGGATGCTCAACGCGGCTCGCAACGCCGGCGCAGCGCCCACGGCGATTGCCGGACTGCAGCATGACTTGGACGGCGCTCGCGACGGCCAGGCACGCGAAAAGATCATTCAATCGCAGAATCTCGAGTTGGCGCAGGCGCGCTTGGCGCGCGGCCAGCTCGTCGAACCGGACGACGACAGCGCTCTTTACTACGTGAACCAACTGCGTGCGGCAGATCCGGCGAATCCGGCATGGACGCCGGTTGCCGCAGCGGTGCAAAGCGCGATCATCGTACGGGCGCACGCGGCGCTCGAGTCGGGAGATGCGCTCAGGGCGGAGTCGTTGGCGAAGCTGGCGAGCGGCCTCGGCGGAACCGCCGACCTCAATGACCTCAAGGAGGCGATCGCGCAGCTGCAATCGAAACAGAGCGCCACGACGACGGTAGCGGTGAATTCATTGGTGACCGTCAAACCCCTGAAGCTGGACTACCCAAAGTCCGCTCTGGTCGGCGGCGTCGAAGGATGGGTGGATTTGGCGTTCGATGTGACCGGCGAGGGCAAAGTCGCCAATGTCATTGTGGTGAATGCATCGCCGCGCAACGTATTTGAATCGGCGGCGAAAAATGCAATGTCGCGCGTGCGCTTCCAGCCGGTGATGAGGAACGGCCAGGCGATTCCCGTCAAATCGACGTTGCATGTCGTCTTTCGGCTGAATCAGCCATGAAAGACCCCTCGATGGCACCGGTAATCGACAATGCGGCGGCACGGGAACCGGCGTCCGCCCGGCTCGATCCCAGGCCCGCGAGGAACGCCGTTCGCCCGGGCCATTTGTGCCTGGTGGTCCATGACGATCTCGAGTTGCGCCTCAAGCTTGCCGGCGTGGTGCGCCGCGCGGCCGTGAAGCTCGATGCCGATACCCTCACCCAGTCCGGACTCGCGAGCCTGTCGATCGATCAACTGCGTTCCTATGTCGCGGTGCTGCTCATCATCGAGTTCATGCGGCGCGACGATGACGCGGACCCGCTCGCGGTCGTCGCCCGATTGCGCTCGCGCATGCCGCGCCTGCCCATATTCGTATTTGCACGCCACGGCGACGAACGTTCGGCGGCGCGCGCAATCAAGGCAGGCGCCGCCGATTACTGGCCGATACATTCGGTCGATCTTGCCGAGCTATCGGCGGCGCTGCAGCCGCTTCTCGGCGCCATGCGCGGCGCCGCCGTCGCGCCCGTGTCGCAGATGCATGGCGTGCCCGAGGTGGCGGGGTACCGGGTATTGAAAAAGATCGCCCACTCCGCGGCGGCGACGGTGTATCTCGCGCGCAGCGACGATTTGGCGCAATCGGTGGCTTTAAAAGTGCAGCACATCGACGGCAACGTGAATATAACCGATGAGGATCGCCAGCGATTCGCGCGCGAATGCGCGATCCTCTCGAGCATGAATCACCGCTCGATAGCCGATGTCATCGATTACGGCATGACCGCCAAGTGCTTGTATCTTGCAATGGAATACTTCCCGTGCGGCAGCCTGCGCGAGCGTTTGCGCAATCCGGTGAGTGAGGCGGATGCGGTGAACTATGCGCGGCAAATCGCCGAGGCACTGCAGCTGGTGCACTCGGCCGGCATCGTGCATCGGGATCTCAAGCCTTCGAATCTCATGGTGACCACCGACAATCGGATCGTATTGATCGATTTCGGGTCGGCGCGCGGCCGCCTCGTGACGCACGAGTTGTCGTCCTCGGATCCGATGACCGGATCTCCTTATTACGCCTGCCCCGAGCAGATCGATGGCAAGGAACCGGATCATCGAGGCGATTTGTACAGTTTGGGGGTGGTGCTGTACGAGATGTTGGCGGGCACGCTGCCGTTTCTGGGCAACAGCGTGTCCGAGATATTTCAAGGGCATCGCCTTGCGGCCGTGCCGCCGCTGCCCGCGGCGCTGAAGCGATATCAACCTGTGGTCAACCGTCTATTGGACAAGAAACCGGAGAATCGCTATCCGACGTCCGCGCATTTTCTTCGGGAGTTGGAAACGGTGGCCGGACCTATCGCACAGCAAAGGCGCCGCACAGATCAAAATGGAGCGCTCATTACATGATGTCTTGGCTACAAAAATTACGGTCCGTGCGGCTGAGTTCGCGGACGCTTGCCGTCGTGGTGGCGGTGCTGGGTATAGGTTTCGTGGCCGCGGTGCTGATTCCCGGTTTTGAGCTCGCGAGCGAGCTTGCCAATACCACGGCGGCACTGAAGCTCGTCGGCGAGCAACGGCGACATCCGGACACCATCCGTGCGTCGCTCGATCTGGTGCGCGACCGGTTGGGTACGCACGGCTACGTCGAGGCGCCGCTCGATCAGATGCGTGCAGCGGCGAAGAGCTTTGAGGAGACGCAGGGGCGCATGGAGCGTGCGCAATCCGGCGGCTGGTTCGATTCATCGAGCGATACGGCGGCATTCGCTCAACCGGATGTGTCGAGCCACACGGCCACACTGCGTGAGCTGTGGAAAGCCGAAAGTCAAACGTTGGAGCCACTGATCGGCTTCGCCGGCGTACCGTACCGCGACGACGAGGCAAACGGCACGGCGCTCAACGAAGGCGGCCGCGCACTGATGGGCAATGTGAACGCCGCGGTTCGTGGCGCTCGCCGTCATTTGCCCGCCATCGACACCGAGCTCGCCGCGATCGGTCAGCAATTGCAGTCGCAGAATGCGCACTCTGCCCTGCAACTGCGCATCGTCATGCTCGCCGGCCTGCTGATCGCAACGGCGTTGGTGCTCGTGGTCACCATTCTGCTCAGTGCACGCGGCCGCCAGTCGAACAGCTTGCGCGAGGCGCGTCAGCAGACCGAAGACATTCTGCGCACGGTCAAGGACGGCTTGTTTCTGCTCGATCGGGACATGGTCATCGGTTCGACCTATTCGACCGCCATGGAAAGGCTGTTCCAGCGCAAAGACTTCGCCGGGCTCAAATTCGAGGAACTGCTGCGAGACATAGTGTCCGAGCGGACTTTGGGCACCGCCGAGAAATTCGTGTCGATCCTATGGTCGGAGCGCACCAACGAGAATTTGGTCAAATCGATCAATCCGCTGGGCGAAGTTGAAGTGCGAATCTACCATGGTCAGGGAAACGTCGACACCCGCTATCTGGAGTTCGATTTTCACCGGGTTCGCGTGGACGGCAAGATCACCCACGTGCTCGTGTCGGTGGCGGACATCACCACGCGGGTCGATCTGGCGCACGAACTCACCGCCTCGCAAAACCAGGCCCAAGCGCAGGTCGACACGCTGCTCGGCATTTTGCACGTCGATCCGCTGCAACTGGCGTCCTTTCTCAGCGATTCCGAAGCGTCGATGAAAATGATCAATGCCGTGCTGCGGGAGCCGGCGCGGGAAGAGGGCGCCTTCCGCAGGAAATTGGACAGCCTGTTCCGGCAGGCCCACTCCGTGAAAGGAGAGGCGGCATCGTTGGGACTGTCGTCGATCGAAAGCCGCGCGCACGCCTTCGAGGAGGATTTGAAGGCGCTGCGCGAGAAACCGGAATTGTCGGGCAATGATTTTCTGCCGCTGGTCATCAAGCTGGATGATTTGCTGACGCATCTGCAGTCGATCAACGATTTGGTGACGCGCCTGTCGAAACTTCACCTGAGGGCGGAGGAGTCGACACTGACGACCACCGTGGCGCATGCGACCCCGGTGTCGATCGAAGGCGCGGCGATCGAAGGCGCGGCGCAACCGAAAAATCCGCCTCCGCCGGATGCTGCGCCGAGGATGGAAGCGGCGCCCATCGCCGACGGTCCGCTTCGCCCCGAAATCGCGCCGCTGCTGCAGCGGCTCGCGGCGCGCGTGGCGGGGGAAAGCGGCAAGGAGACCGCATTGGAGTGCGTCGGGTTCGACGCCATTCCAGACCTGTACCGGCGCCTGATCAAGGACGTGGCGGTGCAAGCCGTGCGCAATGCCGTGGTGCACGGCATCGAGCCGCGGACGGTGCGCGAGTCGCTGGGCAAATCGCCCACCGGTGCGGTGCGCCTTGAATTTCAGTCGCTGCCCGATGCATATCGCTTCACGATCGAGGACGACGGCACGGGGCTGTCGACCGAGCATATCAAAGAGGCGGCGGTGCAGAAGGGATTGATCACTGCGGCGCAAGCGGAAACCATGGACGCCAAGCAGGCGCTCTCGCTGCTGTTCCAGCCGGGCTTCTCAATGGCGGAACACGTGACCAAGGATGCGGGACGGGGCATCGGCATGAATTTGATCGCGGAACGCGTGCGCGAAGCCGGCGGGCGGGTGAGTATCGGGACGCGTCCCGGTAAATTCACGCGTATCTCGGTATCCCTGCCGCTGCCGTCCAAACGAATCAACGTGACCGAGGCCGCATGATGAACGTTCCGAGCCGATCGCAAACGCCCCTCAAACTGATGATCGTCGATGACTCGAACATCATTCGCCGGCGCATCGAGCGTTCGCAGCAAATCGATCGATTGGAGGTGGTCGGGTCGGCGAGCAACGGGCGCCAGGCGGTTGAGCTGTTCCACCGCACTCGGCCGGACGTCGTGACCATGGATTTGACGATGCCGGAAATGGACGGCATCGAGTGCGTTCAGGAGCTGGTGGCGATCAATTCCAAGGTGCTGATACTCGTCGTCTCGGCGCTCGCCGACAAGGCCACCGCGGTGGAGGCGATCGAAAAGGGCGCGAACGGCTTTCTGTGCAAACCGTTCACCGATCGGCAGCTCAACGACGCTTTGCAGGAATTGTTGTTGGACGTATGACATGTTGAAAGAGGCCGAAATCCGCACGTTTGTCGAAGGCGCGACGCGTTATTTCGAAGTGTCCGCTCAGCAGGGGGCGAGCGTCGGTTCGCCGTACCTGGTGACCGACGGAAACCCGGGCGCCTACGATTACACCGGGGTCATCGGCATATCCGGGGCTCGCAAGGGGATCGTGTATTTTTCGGCGCCGCGCGGCATGCTCACGGTGTTGTTGATGCGCATGCAGGAAACCGATACCAGCGACGAAAACATCAAGGACTTGGTCGGTGAGGTGGCCAACACGATTTCTGGAAACGCGCGCAAGGATTTCGGCAGGAATTTCATCCTATCCGTGCCGACCATCGTCGGTCACGACATGGAAAAGGTCACTGCGCCGTATGCCAAGTCGTATGTCATACCGATCAACTGGCGCACGCATTCGGCGAAGCTCGTCGTGTGCCTCGAATAGGTGGCGCGGGCGCCCTTAGCGGTCCGGCGGCGACCCCTTCGGCTTCCATCCCGGCGATCCGGTGAGATTGCGGTTCGGCCATTGATCGCTCACCGCGGGCAGGATCCCCTGCTTGCCCGTCACCATTTCCGGCGCGATCGCATACACGATTGTCGACCCCATTCTCGGAAATGAACCGGGCTCCCGGCCCCATGATCCCGGTGGAGCGTACTTGGCCATGAACGATTCGTAGAATCGAGTCTTCCGTGCCGCATCATCCAGAACTTTGATGCGCCCAAACAGGATCACCGAACGGTACGACACGGAGGTGTCGCACTCGACGTGCCCATATGGAAAAATCTGGCCGGGCTCGTCGACCTCGAAGCTCACGCGATCGGAATGACGAACATTGGAGATGAAGTGACCTTCATGCATCGCCGTGTGCAGATAGACCGTGCCTAAAAGCCATGTAAACAGGTTCGGAACGACGTAGGGATAACCATCGGCGCCGACTGTGGCGATGCGCCCGCAAAAGGCATGGGCGAGAAAATCGTCCACCTCCGCCGCGGTCATTATCTTGTCGGTTCTGCGAAGTTGCCCGCGAAGGGATGGAGCAGCCGCGTTTTGCATCATGGAAATTGCCCCCGTTTCGTTTCTTGATCGAGATGCGGCTATCATAGCGCTCTCTCGCGCTGCAACCCCATGACACGGCGACTTCGAAGGCCGGAGGGTGGGCGGCGTTTCAACGGGCTCCGCTGAGGCGCCAAGGACAATACGATGTCGACCGCGAATGGCAGTATCCCGGCGGACCCGCTTTGGCAGAAGGATCAAGCCCACTTTCTGCATCCGTGGACGCACTTCGACACGTTCAAGCGCGACGGCTCGCTGGTGATCCGCGAGGCCAAGGGCGCCTACGTGTGGGATGCGGCCGGACGGCGCTATCTCGACGGGATCGGCGGGTTGTGGTGCGTGAACATCGGCTATGGGCGCCAAGAGATGGCCAAGGTCATCGCCGATCAGGTGGTGAAGCTCAGCTACTCGAACACCTTTGTCGATTGCACCAACGAGCCGGCTGCGGAGCTCGCGGCGAAGCTCGCCCAACTCGCCCCCGGGTCCTTGAATCACGTCGCCTTTTCGCTGTCGGGATCCTGCGCGAACGATACCGCGGTTCGACTCGCGCATTATTATCACTCGCGCCGCGGTGAGCCGGACCGGCGTGTGATTCTATCCCGATTTAACTCCTACCACGGTTCGACCTATCTCGGCATGACGCTCGGGAACCGAGAGGGCGACCGATCGCCGCATTTCAAGTACATCGAGGGGCTGGTGCACCATCTCAGCGCTCCGTACGCGTACCGGCGCCCCGAGGGCATGAGCGAGGCGCAATTCACCGATCATCTGGTCGCCGAATTACAGGGCGCGATCCGCGACATCGGCGCCGGCAACATCGCCGCCTTCATCGCCGAACCCATCCAGGGAGCGGGGGGCGTCGTGCCGCCGCCGGTCGGGTATCTGCCGCGCATGCGGGAGTTGCTGGCGAAACACGGAATTCTCTACATCTCCGACGAAGTGGTGACCGGGTTCGGCCGGATAGGGCACTGGTTTGCCTCATTCGATGAATTCGGCGTCGAGCCCGACATTCTGGTGACCGCCAAGGGTCTGACCTCCGGCTACCTGCCGTTGGGAGCGACGATCTACTCCGATCGGATCCACGAGGTGATATCCGCCCCCGATCCGCAAGCGTGGTTCACCCACGGCTTCACCTACTCCGGGCATCCGGTCTGCTGCGCGGCGGCGCTCAAGAACATCGAGATCATCGCCGAGGAAAACCTGCTGGGCAACGCCCGCGTGGTCGGGGATTATTTCGAGACGCGTCTCAAAGAGCTCGCCGTTCTGCCGCTGGTGGGCGATGTGCGCGGCCGGCGCTTCATGATGTGCGTCGAGTACGTGGCGGACAAGTCGACCCGGGCCCAGGTCCCGGAGGAGGCCAACATGTCGCGGCGCATCGCCAAGCTGTGCGAAGCGAAGGGCTTGCTGGTGCGCCCGCTCGGCCACCTGGACATCATGTCGCCGCCGCTGACGCTGACGCGCGCGCAATGCGACGTGCTGGTCGATACCCTGCGCGAGGCCATTCTCGAAGTGACGCATGAACTGGGACGCGAGGGTTACCTGTCTTGAAGCGGCGAGCTCCCTAGGCGGCGGCCGACTCGGCCGAATCGGCCGAATATTCAATCGCGCTGGCTGCCGCATCGATCGTTTTGAGCAACACGGGGCGCCGCCAGACCCGCTTGACGTACTCGAGCACCTTGCGCGAGCGATCGGCATCCAAGCCGCGCCCGTCGAGCTGGCTGTCGTGCTGCAGCACCAGCGTGCCGTCGTTGCGGATCTCGATGACCGACACGCGTGGCGCGCCGAAATTGTATTTCTGCAGCAGCAGGCTTTCGTGCAGCTCCTCGATCTGCGAGGCGACCACCTTGACCGGTCCGTGCGGCTGTCGGCTGTAACGGAATAGCCCAATTTCTGTGGCAATTTCCGCAGTAAGGTGATTGCGCAAGAAGCTGAAATCGTCGTCCTCGCGCATGATCTGCCGCGCCGACTCGATGCCGGACTTCTTTACGATTTCCTCCCATAGGGTGAATCCCAAATGGTATGGATTGATGTTGAGAGCGACCTGTTCGCTGGTCGCAATCGGACGCACCACGTCCGAGTGGCACTTGATGGCGTCGAGATAGGTGGTTTGCGGAATGAAATCCGCTTCGCGCAACAGTCGGGCGTGCCAATAGGATGCCCAGCCCTCGTTCATGATCTGGGTGGCGAACACCGGGTAGAAGTAAAAGGACTCTTCACGCACGGCAAGAAAGATGTCGCGCTCCCAGCTCTCCATTTCGGGCGCATAGGTTGCGATGAACCAGAGCAAATCGCGCTCGGGGTGCGGCGGCAGCGGCGCGCGCAATTGGCGCGATTGCGAAACGCCGCCGGCTCCCGCATCCAGGGTCGCAAAGCGGGCGCGAAATGCATCATCGGGCGGCGGCGTCTTGGCGGCCAGGTATTCGGGATAGGGCTCGCGCCGCAGTGCCTTATCGAGGTCGACGTACTGTTCCAGCGACAGTGCGGCGTCCAGGACCTGCTCCACGGCCTTGAAGCCGTGGGACTCGATGTCGCGCTCGATCTGTCGCGCGTGGGTGGCGGCGTGTTCGATGATGTGCGCGCTGACCTGCTCTTGACAGCGGCGAAACAACATATTGTTCTTGGAAAAATCCGCATGACCGAGCACGTGGGCGGTCACCAGCACGTTATCGGCGAGGCCGTTGCTCGAGGCGAGATAGGCATGCCCCGGGTTGCCCGGGAATACGACTTCGAACAATCGCGAATAGCCCATGTGGCGCTGCACGAGCTGATAGATGTAACGGGCTCCGAATGACCAATGCGGCATGCGCACCGGCAGGCCATAGACCGCGATTTCGGTCATGAAGCTATCGGGAACGGATTCGAAAACGACCGGCGACCAGTCGAGCCCGAGCTTGCGCGCCAAATCCTCGAGTTGCGGCACGTGGCCGCGCCAGTCGCTCGTCATGGGCCGATGCCCGGCGTGCCGGCTTGCGATTCCGCCCGGGACTCGGTCGCGAAAAAATTTCGCAGCGCGATCGGAACATCATCCGGACCGCTGATCGAGTGGGCGCCGCACGGCAGGCCCGCGTCGGCGACCGCCTGAAACAGCTGCGAGATCTCGCTCGGGGTGCTGCGTGTCCCCGTGGATATCTCCACATATCCGGCGTAGCGTGCCACATTGGCGATGCCGTCGAGTTCCCGTTGAGCCTGCGCCCGATCGTCCGCGGCGTTGTCCCCGTCCGATGCGTAGAACAGATACACGTTGCATATCGCCGGATCGAAGCGTGCGTGCATGATTTCGCATAGCTTGCTCAGGCCCGCCGAGGCGACGGTACCGCCGCTGCCGGTGACCTTGAAGAAATCCGCTTCGCTGAATTCCCAGGCTTCGGTGGTATGCGCCACGAACACGATGTCGAGAGCCTTGTACTGACGCCGAAGTCCGGCCGCCACCCAGAAGAAGAACGTCTTCGCCAATTGGCGATCGCGCTCGGACATGCTGCCGGAGACGTCCAGCAGGAAGAAGATGGCGGCGCGCAGCGCCGGCTGACGGCGGCGAGTGAGCTGCCGGAAGCGCAGATCCTCATTGGTGAACGCGGGCGAATCGGCATCGAGCGTTCGGCGCTTCACGGATTCCTTGAGCGAGCGCCGGCGGTCCAGACGGGAACGCGCGCCGCGCCGATCCCAGCCCTCTTTCTTCCATTCCGAATCCTCGGTTGCGCCGACTTTCGGCAGCAAATTCGGCAGCCGCATGTCTTCCCACAGCCAATCGATGATCTCATCGACCTTGAATTCGAGCATCAGTTCAGTGCCGCCACGCTCCTTGCCGCCCGGACCGGACTGCCCCGGCCCGTCATCGCCGTTCGCCCGCCCAAGCTGGTCTCCGGGTTTTGCCTTGCCCTGGCCCACGCCCCGGGATTCACCATTCGCAAGCAGCCTGAAGCGGTAGTGCTCGAGCATGCGCACGGGGACCCGCACGGTGCGCGAGCCGTCCTTGATGATGTCCGAGCCGGCGACGATCTGCGGCAGGTGCTCGCGCACCGCTTCGCGTATCTTTTCACTGTGCCGCAGCCAATCCCGCGACCCCCGCGAGAAAAGTTCATACCAGCCGCTCAGCGTTTGCGACTCCTTGATTGTCGGGTCGTAGCTCATCGAGGCTCCGTCCGGGCAAGGACTGTCATGGGGCGGCTACTCCTGCGACAGGAGCGTGGTCACGTAATTCAATGCCTCTTGGGCGCTGTGTTCGTCGTATCCGTATTCCTTGACGAGACGCTCCTGCACCACGGATATTTTTTGACGAGCCTCTTCGTCGGGCCGCGCGGTGGAAGTCACCAAACGCAGCACGTCGCGCCGCTCCTCGAATAGATATTGCTCGATGGCCTCGCTTACCCGCGCGTGGCTCGCAAGGCGGAACTTTTCGCCGGCCTTGAAGGCGACCATGGCCTTGCGGATCACTTCCTGCCGGAACGACTGCTTGCCGGATTCAGACACGTGGATCTTTTCCTCGACCGATCGCATGAAACGCTCGTCCGGCGCCCGGTTTTCGCCGGTCATGGGATCGGTGACCTTGCGCTGATCGAGCGAGGCTTCGATTTCATCCAAATATTTCTCGAGCAACTGCTGCGCCTCGTCTTGAAAGGAGGCGAACAGCGCGCGATGGACGTCTTCCTTGACCCACCGATTGTAGAATTCCTTGCGGGCGGTCACGAGGTGGTCGAACCACTGCTTCTTTTGCTTGGCGTCCATGCGCGCATCGCTTTCGATGGCATCCTTCAGTGCGAGCAGCAGTTCCATGCTGGTGAGGCTGCGCGCATTGCCGCGAGTGATCGCCGTGGACAGGGCATTGATCACAAACCGCGGGCTCACTCCGGAGAGACCCTCGTCGGGCGCTTCGGCGCGCAGGCGCGAGGCTTCGGTCTCGGAGAAGCCCTCGACCGCCTCGCCGGCGAAGAGCCGCACCTTCTTCGGCAGGTCGAGGCCCTCGCGCTCCGGTTTGGTGTGCCGGGTGAGGATCGCGAACACCGCCGCCAGATGCAGCACGTGCGGATCGAGATGAATGTCGCGAAATGCAGGGGCACCGTAGATTAATTTTTTGTAGATTCGCGCCTCATCGCGATACGACAGCGCGTAGGGCACTTTGATGATCACCATGCGATCGAGCAGGGCCTCGTTTTCCTTCTCTTGCAGGAATCGGTTGAATTCCGCGAGATTGGTGTGCGCCAGGATGGTCTCGTCCAGATAGATCAATGGAAAGCGCGCGACCTTCACGTTCTTTTCCTGGGTCATGGTGAGCAACAGGTAGAGAAATTCGCGCTTCACTTTCAGGATTTCGATCATTTCGAGAACGCCGCGGCTGGCCGCGTACACCGCGCCCGACCAGGACCAGGCGCGGGGATCACCCTCGTCGCCGACGCGTGCGACCTTGGAAAGATCCACCGATCCCACCAAATCGGCGATATCGGCGGTCGAGGGGTCGTGGGGCGCATAGGTGCCGATGCCGCAACGGGCGGCTTCCGATAGAAAGATGCGCTCCACGGGTACGCGCAGATAATCGGCGTCGCATTCACGGTCCAGATAATCGCGAGCCCACGGACTCAGCTCACCCGATATGTCGACGCCGTAGGTCTCGCGAAATCCGGCCCGCAGGCTCGTGGGAATGAGATTCAACGGAGATTCGCGCAGGGGCGAGCCTTTGATGGCATACAGGGCGCCTTCATCGGTACGGCTGTATTCTTCGAGCCCACGCTTCAGCATGATCGCGAGCGTCGATTTGCCTCCCGACGGTGGGCCGAGCAGCAGAAGGAGCCGCCGCCCGACGTCGGAGCCTGCGGCCGCGGCTTTGAAATAATCGACGACCCGGGCGAGGGACTCATCGACGCCGAACAACTCGCGCTTGAACAACCCCCGCGCCTTTTGCGTGTCGTCTCCCTCCACTTGGCGACCGTGCCAGAGCAGCATGTCCCAAATGTATTCATGGCTGGTGCGAACAAAGGCCGCCGGGCGGTTCGGCAGGATAAACGTCAAGAAATCCCCGAGAGTGCCTTCCCAGCGCTGCGCGCGGTGCTCTTTGCCGAATGTGGACAGAGAATCCAGGAAATCCGCAGGATTGGATTCTGCTCTAAGCGGTGATGCTCCCATGGTCGAACCTCCGTTGGAGAATTTGGACTGGGCACTAGCCGGCTTGGTGGCGATGCTCGGGATAAGTTAAATACAACTGACGCGAATGGAACGTGATCGCGTTCAACTCTATCGAAAGGCGTTATGTTAGGTTGGTCACACCTTCAACTCCCTGTCGTGCGACCTCGCAAGCGGCTAGTCGCGAGGCGGCCGGCCGTTCCGCTGCGCGTCTGTGCGCATGATTGCTTTCGTCCGTGTTCAGGGCGGCGAGGGTACGGCGGGCAGCGCGGCTGGCGCGGTTCGAGCACCGAGATTTCGCGGTACCGCGAGCCGGTGCGCGTCGGTATCCCTGACCAGATGAAGCACGCGCTGGAATAGATGCCCTTGAGTCGCGGGGCGGCCGATATGGATGATGCCCGTGCCCGGCAAATCCTTGTCGAATGCCTCGGTGACGCGTCGCAGCGTCTCGTCATCGAGGGTGTCCATGGCTTCATCGATGATCAGCCATGGGGGCGCATGCAGCAAGGCGCGCGCGAATGCCAGCGTTTGCTGTTCGCCGTCGCTCAACTCCCGGTCCCACCGCCGGGCCTGGTCGAGCAACGCTATGAGACGATGGAGACCCACCCGCCCGAGGACATGCGCGAATGCGCCGCCATCGAAGCTCGCGACGTTCGATGGGTAGGCGAGGACCTCGCGCAGCGTGCCGGGAGGCAGATAGCACGTACGTGGAACGAAGAGCATGATTTCAGCGTCGGGCCGCGCGACGCGCCCCGCGCCCCACGGCCACAGCCCGGCGAGCGCCCGGAACAGCAGCGTTTTTCCGGCGCCGCGGTCGCCGACGATCAACACGTGCTCGCCGGCGTTCACCTCGACATGCGGTTCCTGGAGACGGGTGCAGCCGCCGTGCGAGGCGATCTCGAGCTGGTCGATGACGATTTTTCCGGGCGCGCCGTCGGTGAAGGCGATGCGGCTTTCGACGTCGTGCAGCACATCGGTGGCGATCGCCGCGCCGCGGAAACTCGCGACCCGAAGCAAGGTCGCGCGCCAGTCCGCAATGGCGCTGAAATTGTCGACGAACCAGCGCAGCGAGGATTGCACTTGCATGAAGGCGCCGGACGCCATCATCAAACCTCCGAAGGACAAGTTGCCCGCAAAATACAAAGGTGCCGCCGCGATGATCGGCGCCACCAGCGTGAACCAGCCATAGCCGGCGGTGACCCAGGTGAGATTCGTAATCCCGGTGACCAGGCGGCGCATGGCCTCGAGAACGGTGTCGAGATCGATCTCGATCCGGCGCGCTTCGTCCGCCTCGCCGGCGGCGAGCGAAATCGCATCGATGTGCTCGTTCACGCGCACCAGCGAAAATCGCAGGTCCGCCTCGCGCGCGTAGCGGTCCGCATTGCGATCGATCAGGTTGCGCCCGACCCAATAGCTCAGCAACGAAGCGGATCCGGCGTAGACGACTGCAGCCCACACCATGTAGCCGGGCATCTCGATCCGCCGGCCGGCAATTTGAAATCCGAAGTCGGTCGACAGCGCCCATAGGATATCGACGAAGGTAATCAGCAGAATCGACGCCTGCAACAGACCCACACCGAGATCGGTCGACAGTTCGGTCAGATGGCGCGCATCTTCATGCATGCGCTGATCGGGGTTCACGCCGATGGCCCCGGCGTTGGCCAAACGAAAGGCGCGCCCCGGTACCAGCCAATTCTGCACCAGGTCGTGCACCAGCCCTTGGCGCAGCCTGAGCTTCAGCGTTTCGCCGAGCCAGCGCTGGATCACATTCAGCACCAGCAGCGCGCCGGCGATCACTCCAAAAACCCCCAGCTGGTACATGAACTCGGTAAAGTTCCGATGCGACAGCGCATCGTAGAACGGTCGATTCCAGCTGTTGAGGCGGATTTGCCCGTAGGCAGCGGCTGCGATGACGACAAAAATCGCGAATGCCAGCACCAGCAGCCTGTTGCGCACCGGTGCGGCCCATAATGCCCGGCTCATCATGGCCACCTGGGGCACGAGCCCCGATTCGGTAATCCCGTCGTTTTCGCGCGGGTAACTGACTGCAGGGTCCGGCCGATCTGTCATCATGCGTGGACTTCTTTAGGAACCAGACAATGCCGCCATTATCGACCACGTTTCCGCCGCTGGATAGTGAACGGCGGCTCGATCCGTGAATCGGATCGAGCGGCTGATCGGCGAGATGTCGCTGGCCGAAAAGCTGGGTCAACTCACCATGACCGCGGCCGGCCATGCAGTTACCGGCCCGATCGTCGCGGCCGATGCGACCGAAGCGATCAAAGCCGGCACCATCGGCAATCTGCTCAATTTATTCGGTGCGGATCGGGTGCGTGAAATGCAGCGCTTGGCGGTCGAGGAATCGCACCTGGGGATTCCTCTGCTCATCGGGTTCGACGTCGTGCACGGGCATCGCACCTTGTTTCCGATACCGCTGGGTGAAGCGGCATCGTTCGATCCGCAGCTGTGGGCGCTCACGGCACGGGAGGCGGCCACGGAGGCGGCCGCCGACGGACTGACCATGACTTTCGCGCCGATGCTGGATGTCTCGCGCGACGCGCGTTGGGGTCGCAGCGCCGAGGGGCCGGGCGAGGACCCTTGGCTCGGCGCGCGCATGGCCGAGGCCAAGGTGCGCGGCTTCCAAGACGCGGATCTTTGCGCAGCGGACGCCCTGGCGGCGGTTGCCAAGCATTACTGCGCCTATGGTGCCGTGACCGCCGGGCGCGACTACGCCTCGGTGGACATCTCCGAACGCACCGTGCACGAGGTGCACATGCCGCCCTTCGCGGCGGCGGTGGCGGCGGGCGTGGCCGCCGTGATGCCGGCCTTCACGGATCTGGCGGGAATACCCATGACCGCAAACGGCGCCCTGCTCACCGGTTGGCTGCGCCGGCGGCTTAAATTCGACGGGGTCATAGTGAGCGACTTCAACGCGGTTGGGGAATTGATTCGCCACGGAATCGCCGCCGACCTTACGCAGGCGGCGGCCCTTGCGCTCAATGCGGGCGTGGACATCGACATGATGGCCGATGCGTATCGCCGCGGCCTGCCGACCGCGCTGGAGCGCGGGTGGGTGAGCATGGCGGATATCGACGCCTCGGTACGCCGCGTGTTGCGATTGAAAGCGCGGCTCGGCCTGTTCGACGACCCATACCGTCGCGGGAAGACGCCGGAAGCAGCGCCGGTGATCGCGGCACGGCGGCAACTGGCGCGCGCAGCCGGCGCACGCGCGATCGTGATGCTGAAGAATGACGGTATTCTGCCTCTGGCGGAAAGCGTGCGAAACTTGGCCGTGATCGGCCCGCTGGCGGATGCCGCCGCAGAAATGCGCGGACCGTGGTGGGGCGCCGCCGATCCCGAGGATCCCGTCAGCGTGCTTGCGGGGCTACGCGGCATGCTTGGCGAATTGCGGGTGCCGCACCAGCCGGGCGTCGAAATCGACGGCGAGAACGTCGCCGGTTTTGCCGGTGCGCTCGAGCTGTGCGCGCAGGCGGATGCGATTCTATTGTGCGTGGGCGAATCTGCGGCCATGAGCGGTGAGGCCGCCAGCCGTGCGCACCTGGGTCTTCCCGGACGGCAACGCCAATTGGCAGAAGCGGTACTCGAGCGTGCCCGGGCGCTGCGCAAACCCGTGATCGCCGTGCTTTTCTCGGGACGCGCGCTGATCGTGCCGTGGCTCATCGAACGGGCGGACGCCGTTCTCGCCGCCTGGTTCCCGGGGAGCGAGGCGGGGAATGCCATTGCGGATCTCATCATGGGGCGGGTCAGCCCGAGCGGGCGCACGCCGGTGAGCTGGCCGTGCGCGATGGGACAGGTGCCGTTGTTTTACGGCCAGCGCCCGAGCGGACGTCCGGGAGATCCGATGGATCGATTCACCAGCAAGTATCTCGATGCGCCGGATGCACCACTGTTTGCGTTCGGACATGGGCTCACGTACGGGGTGTTCGCGCTGTCGGACTTGCGGGTCACCGCGGACCGCGTGTCGGAAAATGACACGCTCGAGATCCGGGTGGATGTCGCCAACCGCGGTGCGCGAACCGCCGAAGAGACGGTGTTTCTCTTTACGCACGACAAGCTGGCGAGCGTGGCGCGGCCGCTGCTCGAGCTCAAAGGCTTCGGCAAGATTCGCCTGAATCCCGGTCAATCGGGCACGGTGACGATCTTTCTGGATGCCAACGAGCTGTGTTTTCTAGGCCCCGACCTTGAGCCGGTGTTCGAACCCGGTGAGGTTGAGATTCTGGTCGGTCCGTGCGCGGACCGCTCACGGCTGCTGGTCGCGACGATTCACTTGGTTCCGCCGCGCCCCTGAGCCACGGCGCATGCCCAAAGCAGAATGGATTCCTGGTGAGTGCCGGGGACGATCGGATTCCACGCAGTGGTTTTCGGGTCGGCTTCCTCGGTCTGTGCGTCGCCGCGAATGTTGTTGGCGGCGTAGTAGATAATCAACAGATTGCGGGTATGTTCCTTTTTGCAATCGTATTGAGATTTGTCGACGACGCTCAAGTAGCGGCCGCCGCTGCCCGTTTGAGGTTCGGCATATTCCTGCCGCAGCCAAACGGTAAGCACCTGGCCGGACCGCTTCACTTGGTGGGTGCTGCTGAAGGTGGCCCACAGGCCATCGCCGTCGACGCCGCGGAACTCCCAGCCTCCGGCGGCCATCGGGTCCAGCGTACGAACCCACGCCATCGGATCGGCTTTGCGCGCCGCCCGCTCCCGCGCCAGCTGTTCGGCCGCGGCCTTCTCCTCGGCGACTGTGCGCGCCCGGTCCGCATCCCAATTCTTTTGCTGCTCCGGGGTCTGCGCGATGCCGTTCGAGGAACACAGCAGGGTTGTTGCGATAACCGCGGCCGTTGCGGCCAACTCAGTGTATTTTCGCATCGGCGCGAATCTTACAGATTAATTGCGCCGCCCGCTCGGCAGGCGCCTGTCCGGCATGCGGCTCGAGCGGCATACAGCGTGCTGCGCCGGCGCTCGCGGCAAGGACGCCCGGGGGCGTATGCGCTTCGCCGCAAGGCAGCGCCAGCACGACCTTGAGCCCTGGGTTGCGGTCGGAGAGTTCGAGCGCGCTGCCGTGCAGCTTGGCCACGGCGTGCACCATGCTCAGCCCGAGGCCGACCCCGGGAGTGCCGCGGCTCGCATCGCCGCGATAGAAACGCTCCAACACTTTGGATTTTTCGGAATCCGTGATGCCGGGACCGTCATCCGCCACCGAGATCTCGGCCGTGGTATCCGAGCGGCGCCGTACGGCGACATCGATCGCGCCATTCTCGGGCGCATACTTGAGAGAATTGTCGATCAGATTGCCGAGGGCTTGCGCGAGCAGGATTGGATCGCCCATTACGGACAACGGCCCCTCGCCGTGAAACGCGAGCTGTATACGCTTCAATTCCGCCGCCGGCGCATAAAACTCGACGGCGGCCGAGGCCAAATCGACCAAGTCGAGCGGCACGAACCCCGAACGGCGCATTCCCGCGTCGATTTCCGCAAGGCGCAGCAAGGCGTCGAATATGCGGATCACCTGGTCGACGTCCGCGACCGCGGCGTCTATTTCGCCGAACGTTTTTTCGGGCGGCGGACGCATCAAGGCGAGTTCTTCCAAGCGCGAGCGCAGTTCCGCGAGCGGAGTGCGTAAATCATGGGCAATGGAATTCGAGACGTTGCGTACGCCGTGCACCAATAGTTCGATCTGATCGAGCATGCCGTTGATCGTGCGCGCCAGCGTATTGAGCTCATCGTCGCTCGAATGGCTCGGCAGCCGGTGCTTCAGATCGCCGTGGATGATGGCCGAGATGGTCCGGCGGATGCTGTGCACGCGGGACATGAGCGCACGGCGCGTGATGAGGCCCACCAACAGGCCGGCGATCGATAGAACCGCGATCGCGGCGCTCAAGCCGTACCAAAACCGCCGCTCCAGCGGCGCAAACAGCTTGTTGTCGCGGCCCACCAGCAGATAAAGATTGCCGAGCTGCGCGACGTGGACCAGCGTCGACTGGATACCGTGATCGGCCGTATCCACGTCGATCCGGTAGTTGCCGGGCGCCGCCGGCAGATTGCGCGGCCAGTGGGAGATGTTGCCCGTCAGCGGCTTCAGCGACGAATCGGTCAGCAACAGTATGCGGTCGCCGGCGATCTGCATGTGCAGTCGCGTATCGATGAAGCTCTTGAGGCCTGCGCTTCCATCTCGACGGTAGACGTCGGTGAGCCGCTGCGCGTCGGCCTGAAGAATCTCGCTGCGGCCGTCCTGAATGGTGACCTGCCAGGCGTACCACAGCGGCGCGGCAAACAGCACCAAGGCCGTGATGCCCAACGCGACGTAGCCGAGCGCCAAGGAGAGCGCCGAGGAGCGCATCATGCTATTCACCGGCGGTCACCATATAGCCCGCGTTGCGAACCGTGCGCAACAGCGGGCGCTCGATTTCGGCGTCGATCTTCTGCCGCAATTTGCTGATGTGGACATCAACGACATTGGTTTGCGGGTCAAAGTGATAATCCCAGACGTTCTCGAGCAGCATGGTGCGCGTGACCACCTGATCCGCATGGCGCATCAGGTATTCGAGCAATTTGAATTCCCGGGGCTGCAACGTGATCTGCCGGTCGCCGCGGGTGACCTTGCGCGTCATCGGGTCCATATGCAAGTCGCCCACGGTTAGAGGCGATTCGCGATTCACGCCCTGTGCACGACGATGCAGTGCATCGAGCCGGGCGAGCAGCTCGCCGAATGCGAAAGGCTTGGTCAGATAGTCATCGCCGCCGCTGCGCAAACCGCGTATGCGGTCATCCACTTCGGACAGCGCGCTCAAGATCAGAATCGGCGTGTGCTTGCCGGCCTTGCGCAGCACCTCGATGATCGCCAGGCCGTCGATATCTCCGGGCAGCATCCGATCCATGATGATCACATCGTACGGCTCGCTCGCGCCGAGAAACATGCCTTCGCGGCCGTTGGACGCGTGGTCGGTCGTGTGCCCGGCTTCTTGCAGCCCCTTGATCACGAATTGGCTGACGCGCTCGTTGTCCTCGACCAGCAGGATTTTCATGGCGTCTCTCCCTGCGGCTCCGCACGCGGGTGCGGCAAGCGCCGACCGGCGCGTCGGCGCTTCAGCCACAGACTGAACCGGTCCAGATACAGGTAAACCACGGGCGTCGTGAACAGCGTCATCGCCTGGCTCACGATCAGGCCGCCGACCATGGTATACCCCAGCGGTTGGCGCAGCTCCGAGCCGGTTCCGCGCCCGAGCGCGAGAGGCAGAGCCCCGAGGAGCGCCGCCATGGTGGTCATCATGATCGGGCGAAAGCGCAGCAGGCAGGCCTGGCGTATCGCATCGTGCGGCGACAAGCCCTGTTCGCGCTCGGCTTGGATCGCGAAGTCGACCATCATGATGCCGTTCTTCTTGACGATTCCGATCAGCAAAATGATGCCGATCAGGGCGACGACCGAGAGTTCGATATGCAACAGGAGCAGCACCAACAACGCGCCGGCCCCGGCGGACGGCAGCGTGGAGAGGATCGTCAGCGGGTGAATGTAGCTTTCATAGAGCATGCCGAGAATGATATAGACCGCCACGAGCGCCGCCAGAATAAGATACGGTTGCGTTTTGAGCGAACTCTGAAAGGCCTGGGCGGTGCCCTGAAAGCTGCCGGTTATCGTGGCGGGCAGATTCATGCCGGCCGATACCCGATTGATTGCATCCACGGCATCGCCCAAAGCCGCTCCCGGCGCGAGATTGAACGACAGGGTGACCGCGGGAAACTGCCCCTGGTGGTTGATCGACAGGTAGGTCACGTGCTGCGTGTCGTACTTGGTCATGGCCGCGAGTGGAACCATTTGGCCGGTGAGCGGCGATTTCAAATACAGCTTCTGCAGCGAAGCCGGATCGCCTTGCAGCTCGGGAGTGATCTCGAGGACGACGTGGTAGCTGTTCAATTGGGTGAAGAACTGGGCCGCTTGACGCTGGCCGAAGGCATCGTAGATGGCCTGGTCGATCGCCGCCGGCTGGATGCCGAAGCGCGCGGCTTGGTCGCGATCGATGGTGAGCGACACCATGCCGCTGCTGGTTTGCTGATCTGAGGCGACATCGCGCAGCATCGGCAGCTTCTGCAGTTTCGACAGCAGCTTCGGCGCCCATTCATTGAGTTCCTCGATGTTTGAATCCTGCAGGGTGTATTGGTACTGAGTACGGGTCGTCCGGCCGCCGACGTTGAGATCCTGCGTCGCCTGCAGGAACAGCGTCGCGCCCGGCACCTTGGCGAGCTGCGGCCGCAGCCGGTTGATGATCTGGTCCGCGGAGGCGCGGCGTTGGTCGCGGGGTTTGAGGCCAATCACGACAAAGCCGTTGTTGATCGGCCGGGTGCCGCCGAGCCCGGTGCCGTAGCCGGCAACGTCCGGGTCGCGCGAGACGACATCCAAGAGTGCGTGCTGACGCCGCACCATCTCGTCGAAGGAAATATCCTGCGGCCCATCCGAGAGCCCGGAGATGATGCCGGTGTCCTGCTGCGGAAAGAATCCTTTGGGTATTTCTATATACAGAAGCACGGACGCCGCGACCGTGGCCAGGAATACCGCCAGGGTGGCGCGCTGGTGGTCGAGCACGAAATCGAGACCTCGCGTGTACCCGGCAAGGAGGCGCTCGAACGCGCGCTCGATCGCCATATAGGCCTTCCCGTGTTTCGCATGCTTCTCGTCGCGCAGGAACAAGGCGCACATGGTGGGGGAGAGCGTCAAGGCCACAAAGGCCGAGACCGCGATGGTCATGGTCATGGTGACGGCAAATTCGCGAAACAAGCGGCCGATGATGCCGCCCATCAGCAGCAACGGAATGAATACCGCGACCAGCGAGACGCTGATTGAGATGATGGTGAAGGCGATCTCGCCCGCACCCTTGAGCGTCGCCTGCAGCGGCGACAGGCCCGCCTCGATGTGTCGGTAAACGTTCTCCAACATCACGATGGCGTCATCCACCACGAAGCCGACTGCAATGGTGAGCGCCATCAGCGACAGGTTGTCCAGGCTGTAATTGAGGACATACATCATTGCGGCAGTGCCGAGCAGCGCGAGCGGCACGGTGACCCCGGGGATGATGGTCGCCCAGGCATTGCGCAGAAAAAGGAAAATCACCATCACCACCAGCGCGATGGTGAGCGCCAGCGTGAATTCCACGTCGCGCACGGCGGCCTTGATGGTGGTGGTGCGATTCGCCACCGTCTCGACTTTGATCGATGCCGGCACGGAGGCAAGCGCGTGCGGCAGCAGCGCCTGCACGCGCTGCGTGGCCTCGATGACGTTCGCGCCCGGCTGTTTGTAAATCAGCAGCAAAATGCCCTTGCGGCCGTTCTGCCACGCCGTCAGCAGCCTGTTTTCCGGCCCGTCGACGGCGATGCCGATGTCGCGGATGCGCACCGGCGCGCCTTTCTTGTACGCGACCACCACGTCGTTCCACGGAGCGGCCTTGAGCAATTGATCGTTGTCGTAAATCGTCAGGCTGCGCTTTGGTCCGTTGATCGAACCCTTCGGCGCATCGACGGTGGCGGCGCTGATGACGCCGGCCACGTCCTCCATTTGCAGGTTCAATGCCGCCAGCTTGACGGGATCGATCTGAACGCGTACCGCCGGCTTTTGTTGGCCGCCGATCGACACCTGGGCGATGCCGGGAATCTGCGATATCTGCTGCGCGAGGATGTTTTCGGCATAATCGTCGACCGTGGTCACCGGCAATACCTCGGAGCGCATCGAGAGGATCAGAATCGGCGAGTCGGCCGGATTGACCTTGCGGTACGTGGGCGGCGTCGGCAAATTCTTCGGCAACTGACCGCCTGCTGCATCGATCCCCGTCTGCACGTCTTGTGCGGCCGCGTCGATACTGCGATCCAAATCGAACTGCAGCGTGATGAGGGTGGCGCCGAGCAGATTGGTCGAGGTCATCTGGGACAGGCCCGAGATTTGCGCGAACTGGTACTCCAGGGGTTGCGCCACCGAGGAGGCCATGGTCTCCGGGCTGGCGCCCGGCAATTGCGCCGAGACCTGAATCGTCGGAAAGTCGACTTGCGGCAGCGGAGCCACGGGTAGCAGGGGGTAGACCACGAGTCCGACCAGAAAGATGCCCCCCATCAGGAGCGAAGTCGCAATTGGCCGCCGAACAAACGGTTCGGAAATGCTCACGTCGCTCTTCCTGCGGGGGATACCGCGGCGGCGGTGCGCACCAGCGCACCCGGCTGCAACCGGTATTGATTGCTGGTAACCACGTGCTCGCCAAGCGCCAATCCGCGCGTGACTATCGTCATGCCATCGCTCGCGTCACCGATTTTCAACGGGCGAACCTCGACGGTCGAATCGCTCTTGACGACATAGGTGAAAGGGCCGTCGGGCCCCAGCTGCACGGCCGCGTCGGGAATCGTCAGGGCGTTGCGCTCGGTGCGCACCAATACTCGCGCGTTCACGTATTGTCCGGGCCACAGGGTATTGCGCGCATTGTCGAAAGTTGCCTTGAGTTTGAGGGTACCGGTCGATTGATCGATTTGGTTGTCGACCAGCGTCAATGTACCCTCATCGAGTACCTCACCGCCGTCGCGCGTCACCGTCGTGACCTTTACCGTGCCCGCCGCGAGCGCTCTGCCGACAGCGCCCAATGCCTCCTCGGGCAGCGTAAAGATAACCGAGATCGGCTGTACCTGCGTCACCACCACGATCCCGGTGATGTCCGCCGCGTGCACGATATTTCCCGGATCGATCAGCCGGATCCCCGTGCGGCCGTCGATGGGCGAGGTAATGCGCGTGTAGTCGAGTTGTGTGCGCGCGTTGTCGATCACTGCCTCGTCGATCTTGATCTGCGCCGCGAGCTGATCGACCGTCGCGCGCTGGGTGTCGACGGTTTGCTTGCTCGCCAAATCCTCCGGCTGAAGCAGCGTATAGCGCTCCAGATCGCGCTTTGCGTTCGCCAGCTGCGCCGCATCCTTCGTCTTGGTCGCGACCGCCTGATCGAGGGCGGCTTGAATGGGTCGCGGATCGATCTGCGCGAGCAGATCCCCCTTGCGCACGGTTTGGCCCTCGGTGAACGCAACCTTGATCAATTCTCCGTCGACGCGCGCCGTCACCGTGACCGTATAAAACGCCTGCACCGTTCCGAGCCCCTGCAGGTAGATCGGTATGTCCGCGTGCGTGACCGCGGCGGTATCGACCGCGATCGGCTGCGACGCCTTCTGCGAATCGGCGGCGGCCGGCCGGTGCAACAGGCCGCGCCAGGCGAATAGCAGCAGCGCCAGCACAGCGATGCCGCCCCACATTTCGCGTCTGCCGATTCTCGAGAACAGTCTCATCGTGCGTTACCCCTGATGCCAGCCGCCGCCGAGCGCGGTGAACAAATCCACCAACGCCTGCAGATATGAATATTCCACCTGCACCAGCGTGTCCTGCGCACTGAACAGCGCATTTTCGGTGTTGAGCACGGTCAGAATGTTGACGGTCCCCGCAGACATCTGCGCCTGCGCGAATTCAAAGGCGCGCTGCGCCTTGGCGACGGCGTCGCGCTGGCGCTGCCGCTGATCGGCGGTTTGCCGCACGGCCACCAGCGCGCTCTCGACGTTGGCGAGCGCGGTCAGCACGGTCTTGTGATAGCTCGTTAGCAATTCGGCGTAGCGCGCCTTTCGGTAGCTGAGTTCGCCGCGCAGCGCGCCGCCATGGAAAATGGGCTGCGTCAGGCCCGCTGAAACGGCGTAAATCCGATTGCCCGGGCTCACCAGCGAGGACAGCGCGCTGCTCGCGTAGCCCCCGCTCGCGGTCAAATCGATGCTCGGAAACAACTCGGCGCGCGCCACCGTGATGTCGGCGTTGGCGGCGATGAGCTGCTGCTCAGCCGAGGCGACGTCGGGGCGACGAGCCAACAGCTGCGAGGGCAGTCCTGCAACCACCGCCGGGGTCGCCAACTCGGTCAACGTCCCGCTGGTCACATCGATCGATTCCGGCGTCTTGCCGATCAACACCGCGAGCGCGTACACGGTCTGGCGGAATTGCTCCTCGAGCGGCGGAATGGCGGCGTACAACAAGGCCACCGCAGTTGCCTGCTGCGCCACATCGAGACCGGTCGCCGTGCCGACGGATTGTTCGAACACAAAGCCGCGCAGAATCTTCTCTCCATTGCGCAGATTCTGCTGCGCCACTTGAATCCGATCGCGCAGCTCCAGTGCTTGAAAATAAGTGGTAGCAACGCTGCTGATCACGGTCAATGCGACGGTTTCCTGGTCGTAACGGCCGGCCACCGCCGCGGCGCGTCCGGAGGCGCGCAATGCGCGATTCTTGCCCCAAAAATCGAGCTCATAGCTCGCGTTGATCTCAGGATTGAAATAATTGAACACGCTGGGACTCGAATTGGGTGCGTTGGTGCGCTCGCGCGCGGCTGCTCCGCTTAAATCGACGGACGGCAGCAGCGGCGCTCCCGCGATGCGCGCCTGCGCATCCGCTTCCTGGACGCGGGCGATCGCGCCGGCCAGATCATCGTTGCTGCGTTCGGCCTCCGCGATCAACTCGTCGAGCTGTGCCGAACCGAAGCCATGCCACCAATCGGCCGACGGCCAAACCGAGGCGGGTGCCGGTTCAACCCATTGTTGGGGCAGAGGAATATCGGGCCGCCGGTATGGCGTGCCCACGCTGCAGGCGACCAGTGCGGCGCAAGTCGATCCGACAAGCACGCCAACGCACGATTGCCATTGCATGACGCCCAGCCTGAACCGGCGGCGATTAACTGCCCGTGGTCGAATTGTTAAAACAGATTAATCTGGCCGGGCGAACGGCGATATCGGCGGCAGCAACGCGGCAAGCCGCGGCGGCACGGCATCGCGCACCACGGCAAAGGCAACGATGTGTTCCAGCACGTGCTCGACGTAGCTGCGGGTTTCGCTGTACGGGATGTTTTCGATCCAAATGTCGGCCTCGAGGGATTGGCGCGGCATCCAGCGCGCGACCGCCGCGGGACCGGCGTTGTACGCCGCGAGACCCAAGCTCAATTGGTCGCCGTAACGATCGAGCAGCTCTCGTACATAGGCCGCTCCGAGCGGCACGGCAATCGCCGGATCGAACAGATCGTCGCGGTGCGGAGCGGGCAAATGCCACCGCATGGCGACGAGGGCGGCGGTCGCCGGCAGCATCTGCATCAGACCGCGGGCATCCGCCCGAGATACCGCGTCTTTGCGGAACAAGCTCTCCTGCCGCATGACGGCGAGGATCCAGTCGGTGGGCACGCGGGTCAATTTGCTGGCGTGCTCGATTTCGGACATATAGGGGCGCGGATAGCGCAACGGCACGTCGGCCCATTCGTTCGCCTGTGCCAGGGTCGCGATGGTTTGGCCATACCAGCCCCAGCGCGAGGCCAGATGGGCGGCCTGCACCTTCAGCGCCGGCTGTGCGGTGGCGAGAGCCGCGCTCCATTCCGCGCCGGCCTCGTCGGGCATTCCGCAGTCGATCAGCGCATGCGCGCGCATCATGCCGGGCTCCATCGCAAGCGAGGCTTGCACCGCCTCGTCGTCCGCAGAGGGTTGTATGTTCAAGTCATAGCTTCGATGCAGGCGGTCGGCGGCCAGATAGCCGTAATAATCCCGCATGCCGGCGATCTCGGCGAACAGCGCCGCCGCGTCCTCGGGCCCGCGAGTCGCGGCAACCGCCCGCGCTCGCCAGTAGCGCCAGCGCGGTTGCGTGGCGAGGCTTGCGGGCATCTGCTCGATCCACTCGAGCGCCTTGTCATAGTCCCCGGCCCATAGTGCCGCGCGTACGCGCCATTCCTCCACCGGCGTGTCCAGCGAGTCGCCCGACAATTGGCTGAACGCCGCGACGGCCCCGGGTTGGCGGGCATAGGCCGCGCCGAGCGCCGCCGCCCGCCGCAGTCGACCTTGCAGCAGCGGCCCCAAGTCGGGCCGGGCCAACAGCGGCGGCAATAGATCCGAAGCGGCGGCCGCATCGGTGTGCGCCAAGCGCGTGAATCCCGCCATCAACGCTTCCGGTTCCACCGGCAAGCCGGGCGCTGCCGCCAGCTGCTCGATGTTCTCTTTGGGGGCTTCGAGCAGCCTGATCCATTGCAGCAAGGGAGCTCGACGCTGTGCGGGCACATCGGCCAAGAAATCGCGCGCCAGCGGCGCGTTGTCGGCCAGGAGCGCGGCTCGCACCCGCGCCTCCTCGAGCGCCGGCGTCAACAGACCCTGAGTGCGCAACCATGCGAATACGCCGGTGCATTCCTGCGGCGGTCGTTGCGGTATGCTCCATCGCGCCAGCGCATCGGCGGCCAGCCCCCCGGTGTCGCCGGTGGCGAGGCGACCCGCGAGTCGGTCGCAGATCAACGGCGGATCGGTGAGCCCGGCCGAACGCGGCAGGAACCAATCCCAGCGGCGGCGCTCGGCCAGGCTTGGCAACCATTGATGGCGCAGGGCGTGAGCGAGCGGCTGACCGGTATGGGCCCGCAAAAAGCCGTCAATGGTGCTGTCGGCCTCATCGTTGGGCGACGCCGCCAGATCGCGGCGCAGCCGCGCCGCGACCAGATAATCGTAGATCGGATAATCCCTGAGTGCGGATGAATCCGGCGGCTCCGGCAGATTGGTTTGCACCCGCCGCATGGCCGCGACGAATTCTTCGGCTGCAGACCGCTGCTGCGGGGGAGCAATCGCGGATGCGACGACGCTTGCGGCCCAAATCGACAATAGCGCGGCGATGAGTCTCGACATGCTCACATCTTAATGCGCTGTGGGTAAGGGCGGCGTGACAAACGATTAGTGACCATTCGGGGGTGAACTTAAGACATCATGTGGGGACGGCGCGGCTTTATGGCTACAAGCGGTAAATCACTTTAGGATTCTCGGTGCGATGCGCATTCAATTTCCGAGAATTTTCGCGTTAGCGCTGGCGGCTTTGTGCTGCATGTCATCGGTCCGTGCGGCCGATCCGCAGCCCTATCGGGTCGATATCGCCTCGACCGGCGACGCGTCCCAGGACGCGATATTGAGTGCCACTTCCGACCTCACGACGCTGCGAAGCAATGCGCCGGTCAGCCCCTTTGGTTTGATCGCGAGAGCTCGGGGCGACATCGACCGACTGAAAACCGCATTGGAGAGTTTCGGCTATTATCAGTCGAGCGTCACGATCCAGATCAACGGCTTGGCTCTCAACGACCCGGGACTCGTGGAGACTTTGACGGCGCTGCCGGCCAATAGCGAGGCCCGGGTCGCGATCAGCCTCGTGCTCGGCCCGCTCTATCACGTGCGCGCGGTCACCATCGATGGCGAGCTTCCGGCATCGGCGCAGAACATCCTGCCGCTCAAACCAGGCGCGCCGGCCGTGGCGGCGAATATTGTCGGCGCGGGTGCGCAGCTGCTCGCGGCGCTCGAGGAGCGGGGTTACGCCTTCGCGAAAGTCGATCCTCCGATCGCCTACGAAGATCAGGTGGATTCGGTGCTCGACGTCACCTTTCACGTCGAGGTCGGACCCCAGGTGCGCATCGGAGAGATCCGACTGGAGGGCCTGAAGCGTGTCCACGAGAAACCGGTGCGCCGCAAGCTCACGTTGCACACCGGCGCGCAGTACAGCTCGAGCGCCGTTGAGCGGGCGCGCCATGATTTATTGGCGATGGGCGTCTTCTCGGCCATCACCGTGCAAGTGGGAACGGTGGTCGATGACTCGGGGGGCGTGCCGATCGTGTTTCAGTTTCGCGAACGTCCCGGCCATGCCGTAACCGTCAACATCGCCTATTCGAGCGATCTGGGCGGCAGCGGCGGCCTTACCTGGACCGACCGCAACCTGTTCGGCAACGCCCAGCAGCTCAGCGTCTCGGCCTCTGTCCTCAATGTGGGCGGCAGCGCCACCACTGGACTGGGCTACGACACCGGCGTCAAGTTCATCGAGCCTGATTTCTTCCGGCCCGACCAGTCGCTGCAGCTCGCCGTCGGAGCGGTGAAGCAATACCTGCAGGCCTACGACCAAACCGCGGTCACGAACGGGGCGACGCTCACTCGCAAGTTGAACAAGAACTGGGCGGTCAATGGGGGTGTGTCCAGCGCGCACGAGCAAATTATCCAAGAAGGCACGACGCGCGATTACACGCTGGTCGCGCTGCCGCTGAGCGTCAGCTACGATTCCACCGACTTGAGCTCGCCGTTGGACGATCCGCGGCATGGGATGCGCGATTCGGTCAGCGTGGCGCCGACCCGATCGATCGGATCGAGCAGTGCCACTTTCCTCATCAGCCAGGTAAAGATCGCCGCGTATTACGATTTGGAGCATCAATTCAAGACAGCCGCCGGCCGCAGCGTTCTCGCGGCGCGCGCCTTGGTGGGTTTGGCGCAAGGTGCCGCCACATTCAGTCTGCCTCCGGATCAACGCTTCTACGGCGGCGGCAGCGGCACCATACGCGGCTATCGCTACCAATCGGTGGGCCCGCAATTTCCCGACGGCAATCCGGAAGGAGGCACTGCGATAACCGCCGGCAGCTTGGAGTTTCGGCAGCGGATCGGCGCCAATTGGGGCGTTGCCGTGTTCGCCGACGGCGGCCAGGTGAGCACGAGTTTGCGACCGTTGTCGAGCACGTTTTACACGGGTCTCGGCGCCGGCGTCCGCTACTACACGCCCATAGGCCCCGTCCGATTCGATATTGCAGTGCCGACCAAGCACTACATCAGCAACGGCGATCCCTTCGAAATCTACGTCGGGCTCGGGCAGGCGTTTTGATGCGCCGCGCATTGAAAAAATCTGCCTGGGTGATCGGATTCGCGACCGCCAGCGCGGTGACGCTGGCGCTGATTGTTCTGGTTGCGGGCAACAGTGCGCCGGGCAGGGAGCTGATCGAGCGCGTGACCTACCGGCTCACGGCCGGCCACGTGAAAATGACAGGATTGGGCGGTACCTTCCCCGCGCACTTGACGCTGGCACATTTGCAGCTCATCGACGACCGGGGCACTTGGTTGACCGCCGAGCAAATCGCGCTCGATTGGTCGCCGCTGGCGCTGCTCGATTGGCGGATGCAGGTCGGTGCGCTCGAGGTTGCCCGGCTGGACATGGAACGGCTTCCGCTGGCGCAACCGGCCTCGGGCGGCGTGTCGATACCGCGCATCGAGGTCGCCCGGTTTTCGATCGACGTACTCAATCTTGGTGCGCAGCTGGCGGGTACACCCGCGACGTTGCGGGTGCGCGGCAACGCGCGATTGCGCACGCTTCAGGACGCGAGCGCGGATCTGGAGGCGCATCGCACGGACGGGGATGGCAACTACACGTTGCACCTGCGTTTCGATCCCGCTCGTATGGATGCGACGCTCGAGGCGCACGAACCGGCGAGCGGGCCGTTGGAGAATATTCTGCAATTGCCGGGTTTGGGAGCGCTGTCCGCCAGTCTGAACTTGAACGGTCCGCGCAATGCGGAGCGTCTGACGCTCGTGCTCGACGCCGGCGACCTGCGCGTTCGGGCGCAAGGCAGCGTCAATCTCGCGCAGTACTCGGGGGATTTGCAGTATTCGCTCGAGGCGCCCGCAATGAATCCGCGCGCGGACATCGGCTGGCGGCGCCTTGCGCTGCGCGGTCGCTGGCATGGCACCATCGCGGCGCCGGATGCCGACGGACACCTGGAAATCGCAGGACTGCGGATTGCGGGCGGGATTGGCGTCGCGACCCTGAGCGCCGATTTAAAGGCGAGCGGCGGCCATGTCACGGCGCAAGCGCTCGTCAGCGGGCTCGAGATTCCGGGTGCGCAGCCGATGCTGCTTGCGCAAGATCCATTGCAGCTCGACGCCTCGGTTCGCCTGAACGAGGCGACGCGGCCGATCACGTTGGCGGCAACGCACCGGCTGTTTTCACTGCGCGCGCAGGCCACCTCGGCCGGTCAGCAAGGCGCCACCCTCGATCTGCGCCTTCCGGATGTGGCGCGGTTCGCGGCGCTCGCCGGACAGGATGTGCACGGCGCGGCGACGATCAAGGCGCAGTTGGTGCGGCGGCGCACCGATGTTGGCGTGACCATCGATGCCGACCTGCAAGGCGCCGCGGGCGCGACGGGTGCGGCCGGCGCGGCCGGCTGGCTGGCCAGGTTGGGCAATCGCTTGGCGCTGCAAGTGTCGGCGGCGGTGTCCGCGGACGCGGTCGACGTCGAGCGAATGCGTCTGAGCGGACGCGGCTTGACGTTCGCCTTGAGCGGCAGCGCGAATCGATCTGCCCGGTCCACACCCGCCTCGCGCGCCGGACGGGGCAGCAGTATGGAGAACTACATCGACATGTTGCAGGTTCGCTGGAATCTCGAGATCGCGGACCTTGGATTCTCAAGCTCCGAGCTGAGCGGCGAGCTGCGAGCCTCGGGGCGCTTGAGCGGAGCACCGAGCGCGCTCGCCGGCGATGCCGAACTCTCCAGTGCGCTTTCGATACGAGGCTCGCCGCCGGGCACGGTGTCCGCCGTGTTGCACGCCAGGGGATTGCCGGCCGCCGCGAGCGGCACCGTCGAGGTGCACGGGACCCTCGACGGAGCGCCGCTTGATATCGAGGCGGCAGTCGATCGCGATGCGCACAACGGCGCGCATGCGGTCATCCGGAAAGCCGATTGGAGGAGCGCTCACTTGGAGGGGGAGTTGTCGTTCGAGCGCAGCGTCGCCGATGGCCGCGGCCAAGTTCGCTTCAGGCTGGGTCAACTCGGCGACCTGGAGCGCGTGCTCGGAGCGCATTTGCTTGGCAGCCTGGAAGGCGAGGCGAGCCTGACTCCGACGCGCGGCCGCACTCGCGCGCGGTTCCAATTGGTGGGCCGAGATATCGTGGCAGGGCCGCTCAAGGGCAGCGCACGCTTGGCGGGCGAAGGCACTATGGACGCGGTGGCGGTGGAGTTCGGCGCGCAAGTACCCGACTTGTATGGCGCAGCGGCGAGCGTATCCTCGAGTGCGGTCTGGAATATCGACGCCCGCGAACTGCGGGTGGCGAGCGCCGTCGCGGATTATCGCGCCGAGGAATTTCGGTTGTCAGCGCCGGCCCGGGTGTCATACGCAAACGGCTGGTCCGTTGACCGAGTGAAGCTCGGTGTGCAGGACGCGGTATTCGAGTTCGCAGGTTCGCTGTCGCCGGCTCTCGATGTGAGGGCATCGCTGCGGCAACTCAAGCCGCGACTCGTCAACGTCTTCGTGCCCGATCTGCTGGCCGAAGGCGTAATGGACGGGGAGGCGCACCTGCGCGGGGCCCTCGATGCGCCGACCGGCGAGATCCGCTTCAACGCACGTGGCCTGCGCTCGGCGAGCGACGCCGCAGCCGGTTTGCCGGCACTCGACCTGCGGGCGAGCGCGGCGCTTGCCGGGAATTCCGCGGCGATCGATGCCCGCTTCAGTGCGGGAGGCGAATCGACGCTCACGGTCTCGGGCAGTGCGCCGCTGCACGTCGATGGCGCGTTGGATCTCAAGATTCTGGGTAAATTGGATATTGCCTTGATTAATCCGCTGCTCGAAGCGCGCGGCATGCGTACCGCAGGGCAGCTCGCCGTGAATGCAACCGTGACGGGCAGCATGACGGCACCGCAGATTCTCGGCGCCATCACGCTCGCAAAGGGAAGCTTGCGCGATTACGCGCGCGGCATGAATTTATCCAACATCAGCGCGGAAGTCGCGGGCAGCGAAGGCAGGCTGCAGGTCAAAAACTTCAAGGCTGCCGCCGCTTCGGGCACGGTGACCATGACGGGGTCGATCGGCGTGCTGCAGCCGGGCATACCGGTCGATCTGCATATAATCGCAAGCAAGGCGCAGCCGATTGCTAGCAACCTCGTCACCGCAAATCTCGATGCGGAGCTCCACGTCACCGGCAGTGTCCTGGGGCGGATCGACATCGCCGGCACGATGCACGTGAATCGCGCCACGATCGGCATTCCGGACTCATTGCCGCCGGAAGTGATCGTGCTCGATGTGAGGCGCCGGGGACGAAGCGCGCCGTCGACGCCGGTTAGACAGATAATTGTCGGGTTCGATGTGGCGATTCGGGCGCCGCGGGAAATTCTGGTGCAGGGCCGCGGTCTCGATGCGGAATTGGGCGGTGAGCTGCACGTCGGCGGGACCTCGGATGCGCCGCAGTTCAGCGGCTACTTCGAGCTGCAGCGAGGCAGCTTTACCATCGCGGGAAGAAAGCTCGATTTCACCGCCGGCCGCGTGAGCTTCGACGGCACCGGGCTGAAGAAAAACAAGATCGATCCGACCTTGGACTTTACCGCGCCAATTGTCCTGACCAACGGGACGGCGACGCTGCGCATCACGGGGTACGCGGATGCGCCGAAGTTCGACATCAGCAGCACCGCGGGGCTGGCTCAAGATGAAATCATGGCGCAGCTTCTATTCGGCGAGAACGCTTCACAGCTCAGCGCGTTGCAGGCGGCGCAAGTCGGGGCCGCCCTGGCGACGCTGAGCGGCGTCGGCAGCGGCGTCAACCCGCTGGTCAAGCTGCAGAAATCCCTGGGGCTCGACCGGCTCAGCGTGGGCGCCGCCACGACGACCACCGCGACCGGTGCCACGGAGAACGCAGGCACCGCCGTGCAAGCCGGGCGCTATATCGCCAAGCGGGTGTACGTGGAAGCCAAGCAAAGCAGCACCGGATCGAGCCAGGTACAGGTCAACATCGATCTGACCAATCATTTGAAATTGCAAACGCGGCTCGGCAACGGCAGCGCGATCACGCAGGGCGTGACGCCGGAAAACGATCCCGGCAGCAGCATCGGGCTCTCCTATCAGTTCGAATATTGAGCCGCGATCGTCGTCGCTGATGTTAGTATTTTGCGCACATCCAACCAGAGTCAAGGCAGATGCAAACACAATTCGGCGACGGATTGATCGAGAAGAGATCGATTGACTACGTGCCGGTCGCCGAACGTCACGGCAAGGTGTGGCATCTTTGGCCGGTGTGGTTTTCGGGCGATGCGCATCTCGCGACGGTGGCCACCGGGGTCGTCGGCATCGCGCTCGGCGGCAATCTCGTGTGGATGGCGGTCGCGGTGATTCTCGGCTCGGCCTTGGGCACGTTCTTCATGGCGTTTCATTCGACGCAGGGCCCGCAGCTCGGATTGCCGCAGATGATTCAATCGCGGCCGCAGTTCGGCTACGTGGGCGCATTGCTGGTATGGGGCGTGGCCCTCTTTGCCTACATTGGGTTCAATGCTTTCAATCAGATCCTCGCCGCGCAGACCCTGCATTCCCTGTATGGCGTGCCAACCGCGCCGGCAGTGCTGATATTCGCGCTGTTGGCCGTCTCCCTCGCAATAGCCGGCTATGACCTGATTCATCTCGCGCAGCGTTGGATCGCGTATGTGCTGATCGGCGCGCTGCTGGTGTTCACGGCGGCGGTGCTTACGAAGGCGCCGCTGCCGGCCGAGCAACTCGCGTGGAGCGATTTTCGCGCCGTGCCGTTTTTGGCGCAGCTGTTTGCGGCCGCCTCGTATCAGGTCGCGTGGTCCATTTACGTATCCGATTATTCCCGCTATTTGCCCCGCGACGTGGGGGTCAGCGCCTCTTTCTGGTGGACCTATCTGGGCGCGTTCGTCGGCGGCTCGTGGACCATGCTGGTCGGCACCGTGGCGGCCGCCTTGCATCCGAAAATGGAGTTTGCCACCGCGGTGGGTGCCGCTGCGGATGCGGTGATCCCGGGGTTCGGCAAGCCGCTGTTGCTGTGCTCGCTGCTTGGATTGCTCACGATCACGACGCTCAATTTCTATGGTGCGTCCTTGACGCTGCTGAGCGTTGCCGATTCCTTGAAGCCGAGCCGCCTCACGCTTGGGAAACGCGTGCTCACCTTGATGATATCGACCGTGGCGGCGAGCGGTATCGCGCTCGCCTCGACCGAGAACTTCGTGGAGAAATTCGGCGAATTCCTCGCCGTCCTGTTGTACCTGTTCACGCCTTGGACGGCGATCAACCTGGTGGATTTTTACTGGGTGCGCCGGGGCCATTATTCGGTGCGGGAAATCTTCAATCCCCACGGCATGTACGGACGCTGGAATTGGCGCGGTTTGTCGGCCTACGCCGTGGGCTTCGTCGCAATGGTGCCGTTCTTCAGTGTCAACGGCCTCTACATCGGCCCAGTGGCGGCCGCCCTCGGCGGCGCGGACATTGCGATGCTGGTCGGACTGCCGGTGGCGACCATTGTCTATTTGTTGGCATGCCGTTCGCTCGATGTCGAAGCGGACCGGCGCCGCGCCGAGGCGGCGGACGTCGGACTCGATCCCCAGGTCGATGGTCAGCGTGCCTTGCTTGTAATTGACCGTCTCGATCGTGGCGGCGTCGGCTAGTTCTTCAGGCGGTACCCGGTCTTGAATACCCACGCGACCACCGCCAGACAAGCGCCGAAGAACGCCAGGATCATACCGAAGCTCACGGCGACATTCACGTCCGCCGTGCCATAGAAGCACCAGCGAAAGCCGCTGATCAAGTACACCACGGGATTGAACAGGCTGAAGGTGCGCCACGCCGGCGGCAGCATGCGGATCGAATAAAACGCGCCTCCCAGAAAGGTGAGCGGCGTGACGATGAGCATCGGAATGAACTGCAGCTGTTCCCAGCCCGTCGCCCAGATTCCGAGAACGAATCCGAACAAGCTGAACGCCGCCGCGGTCATCAGCAAGAACACGATCATGAGCAAAGGGTGAACAATGGTGATCGGCACGAACATGGACGCCGTGGCGAGAATCACCAGGCCGAGCACCACGGATTTGGATGCCGCCGCCCCGACGTAGGCGATGACGATTTCCATGGAGGATATCGGCGCCGACAGCACTTCATAGATGGTGCCGATGAATTTGGGGAAGAAGATTCCAAAGGAGGCGTTGGACAGGCTTTCGGTGAACAGGGCCAGCATCATCAGTCCCGGTACGATGAAGGCTCCGTAGGGCACGCCATCCACGGCGCTCATCCGCGATCCGATGGCCGATCCGAACACCACGAAATAGAGCGATGTGGTGATCACCGGCGTCACCAGGGTTTGCACCAGGGTGCGCAGAGCCCGGGCGATCTCGAATTTGTAGATGGCCCAGACGCCGTGGCGGTTGAACTCGAAGCGGGCTTTGGGGGTATTCATACGCGCTCGCTCACGAGCTTGACGAAGATATCCTCCAGCGAGCTTTGGTGGGTCTGCAGATCCTTGATCACTATCGCCAATTCGCTCATGCGTTCGAGCAGCGCGGGGATGTCCGTACCCCCCGTGTCCATCGTCAAGACCAGATCGTGGGCGCCCTCGAGCCTCAAGCCCCAGGACGCGAGTTCGGCCGGAATGTGCGTCATCGGGTCCTTGAGGTGCAGCGTGAGCTGCTTCTTGCCGAAAGTCCTCATCAGCGCATCTTTTCCTTCCACCAGAATGAGTCCGCCCTTGTTCATCACGCCGATCCTATCGGCCATCTCCTCGGCTTCCTCGATGTAGTGCGTGGTCAAGATGATGGTCACGCCGCCAGCGCGCAATTCCCGCACCAGGTTCCACATGTCGCGCCGCAGTTCGACATCGACGCCGGCGGTCGGCTCATCCAAGAATAGAATATCGGGCTCGTGTGACAGCGCTTTGGCGATCATCACGCGCCGTTTCATGCCGCCCGACAGCGTCATGACTTTGCTGTCGCGCTTGTCCGACAGCGACAAATCGCGCAGCAGGCGCGTCACGTAGTCCGGGTTCGGCGGCCGGCCGAACAATCCGCGGCTGAAATTGACCGTGGCCCAGACGGTCTCGTAGGCGGTGGTCGTCAACTCCTGGGGCACCAGGCCAATCTTGGCGCGCGCCGCGCGGTAGTCGCGAACGATATCGTGACCGTCGGCGACGACGCGGCCGCCGCTCGCAGTGACGATGCCGCAAATAATATTGATGAGCGTGGTCTTGCCGGCGCCGTTCGGTCCCAGTAACGCGAAAATCTCCCCCTTCTCGATGGTGAGATTGATCGGCTTCAGCGCCTGCAAGCCGGATGCGTAGGACTTGGTGATGTTCTCAATCGAGATGATTGGGGGCATTCTCGACCCGCTTGATCAAGGCTCGGGTGAATTGCGCCGTGGTGGCGTCGCCTCCGAGATCGCCGGTGCGCACCCGATCCGCATTCAGCGTCTCGCCGATTGCGGTGCGCAAGCGCACGTTCGAGGACCGATAACCGCCGCCCGAGGGGGTTTCGAGCGGCCCTTTCAAGGCCAGACGCGTACCGCGGATGCGGTCGATCGTGCGGGGCGGAAGAGGGTCTCCCGCGGCCTTCACGCCTTCGAGGCCGGCGACCTCACGATCCCATTGGAACGGCGCGCCGAGCGCATCGAGGGCGGCAAGTGTGGCATCCATGATCTCGGGGCCGATCCCGTCTCCGGGGATGAGCGTGGCGGGAATTCTTGCGGGCATCGGCGGCAGTCTCACGTGCATGAAGCGTAGGATTAGCATACTCGAACTCAACGCTCCGAGTGGCGGCGGCTGCACGGGAATACGCTCATTAGTCAAGACGAACCAATCGGCCAGGATCAACCCATCGACCTCGATGAGATCGTCGGCGCGACCCGTCTTTGGCTGGAGCGGTGCGTGATTGGCCTCAAATTGTGCCCATTTGCCGAGCCCGTCCACAAAAGCGGCCGGGTCCGCTATCGCGTCAGCGAGCATCGATCGGCGGCCGGCCTATTGGATGACCTTAGTGCCGAGTTGGTGTTTCTGAACGAGCAGGAGGCCAGCGCTTGCGAGACGACGCTGTTGATACATCCTTGGGTGTTGACCGATTTCATCGAATTCAATGATTTTCTGGCGCTAGGCGAACACCTGATCGTCGATCTCGGCCTCGAAGGAGAGTTGCAAATCGCGAGTTTTCATCCCCAATATCGCTTTGCGGGGACGCAGCCGGAGGACATTGAGAACCACACCAATTGCTCGCCTTATCCCACGCTGCATCTGCTGCGCGAAGCGAGCATCGAGCGCGCGCTGGCCTCAGTGCCGGATCCGGACGAGATCTACCGGCGAAATATCCTGACCATGCGCAGGCTGGGGCACGAAGGCTGGCGAAAGTTGCGGAGCGAATAGCGCGCCGATCGTCGCCATGCCCCAAGATGAGGGCATTATTCGACCGCGGCTGCGCTCACGGCGCCGTCGCGGTCGCGCGCGGCGGAACGCAGCATGGCGAAGGCCGCGTACGCGATAACCACGATCACCAACCAGCGCAGCGCGATCAGCGGCAGGGATTTGACGATGTACGCCGCAACCAACACACCGATGACGCCGCCGAACGCGAGGCCCAACGACGGGCCCCACGCAAAGGCGCCGGTTTGAAAGAAGCGCAGGCTTGCGACCGGCTGCAGCAGCGCGCACGCGCCCATCATGATCGGAAAGGCCGCGATCGGATGCATGCCCAAAAGGGCGAGTGTGATCATGCAGGGAGCGTACAGCCCGATGCCGGCGCTCATCAGGGCGCCGAGCACGAAGTTGATGGCGACGGCGAGACCGAATTTCCAACCCACCAAGGTCATCGCGGTTCCGCCGCCGGGCAGCGCGCCGAGATTGATGGCCGTGAAGACGGTTCCCGCGATGAGCAATGCGATCCCCATGGTGATCTGAATCGCGCGGCGCGGCAGCCGCGCGACGATTCCCGCACCAAGCCAGGCGCCCACGGCCGAACTCACCACCGCGCTCACCAGCAGCATGGGATCGACCAGGATCGCGGTGACGAAGATCAGCGATTCGGTGATGGCGGCGGGAGTGTGGCCGACGTTCAGGGTGCCGGGTATCAATTCGTCCGGGACCATGCGCCGCAGCTTGAAGATCGCCGTCGTCGGCGCAAAGGAACCTATTCCCAAGGTGTCGAAGAAATCGGTGACGAACCCTACGACCATTTCGACCGGCGTGGGCCAGCGCCTGTCCTTGCGGTATCGCGCGGCTCGAATCGCGCCGATGACGAAGGCAATCCCGGCGAGACCGAGCGCGACGTAAAGGCCTATTAGTGCGTTATTCATGGATGCAATATACCGGTTGATGAGCCGGAGTATTCACCTCGCAGCGCTTCACGTACACTCCGGTCCGGGCATGCTGCCGCACCAGGGCAATCCCGTGTACGCAAGCAAAGCTGGCGATCCGAACGCGCTTAAGAGACCTAACCAAATGACAATGAGCATCATTTTTCGTGCGACGCCCATCCTGATCGGCGCAACCCTGGCCGCCTTGGCCGCACGCGCCTCCGAGTTTCCGACACCGTTGCCGGCGGATACCGGGCACAAGGTCGAGACCCTGCCCGCGAAGTATCCGACGAGTTGGGCGTTTCTCAATTACGCGAGCGATCGGATCGAATTGCGCAATGTGGGCAGCGATACCCGCGACGTCAAGGCGCAATTGCAGGCGCACGATTCGGCCACGCTGCTGGTTGCCGACAAGCGTCCCGAGATTTACGTGGCCGATACGGTGTGGTCGCGCGGCGTGCGCGGCACGCGCACCGACTTCATCACGATTTACGATGCTCAGACGCTGAATGCAGCGGATGAAATCGTGCTGCCGGGAGGCAAACGAGGGCTCATGACGGCGATGGAAGGCATGTTCGCCTTCACCGACGATCAACGCCTGGCGCTGGTGTTCGATTTCACGCCGGCCTCCTCGGTGACCGTGGTCGATTTGGTGAAGCGCCGGGTGCTCGGCGACATCGATATCCCCGGCTGTTCGCTGGTATTCCCTACCGGCGTGCGCGGCTTTTCGACCCTGTGCTCGAGCGGTACCTTGCTGACGGTGCGCCTCGATGAGAAAGGCGCGGCGGCGGGCCGCAGCGAATCCAAGGCGTTCAATCCGCTCGATACGGATCCGTTGTTCACCTCGAGCGCCGTGGTGGACGGCGTGCGCTACTTTCCGAGCTTGCACGGCCGGGTGCAGCCGATCGACATGAAGACGGATGATGTCAAGGTGCTGCCCGACTGGCCGCTGGCATCGGCCGCCGAACAATCGGCTCACTGGCGGCCGAGCGGCTGGCAAGTCATCGCCGCCGACGAAAAACTGCTGTACGTGTTGATGCAGGCCAATGCGGAGGAGGGCACGCACAAGGATGCGGCCAACGAAGTGTGGGTGTTCAACCCGGCCACCAAGGCGCGAGTGCGGCGCATGCGGCTGGTGCGCCCGGGCTCTTCGGTCGCGCTGAGTCACGGCGCGACGCCGCTGCTGTTGGTGCAAGCGGGGGATCGCTTCGACGTCTACGACCCGCAATACGGGAACCTGATTCGAAGTCTGGAATTGTCCCGATGGAACAGCACCCGCATGAACATCGAGCCGGTGCATTAATGATGGGCGAGGGCACAATGTTCGACGTGGCACGGCTGCTCGGCGCGCAGCTGGCGGCGTTTCTGGCCGTGCTGCTGTTGGTCTCTGCAGCGCACAAAGGATTGCGCTTCGCGCATACCCGCAAAGTGGTGCACACATTCGCGGGCGTGCCGCGCGCAGCATTGGCAGCGGTTGCGCTCGCTGCGGCTCTCGGCGAACTGTTGGCGGCGGCGGCGCTGTTCGTGCCGACCTATCGTCTTGCCGGTGCGTCGCTGGCGGCGCTGATTTGGGGCGTCTATCTCGCGCTGATCCTGCGCGCCATCGGGCAGGGCCGGCGCGATGCCGACTGCGGCTGCAGTTTCGGGTCCAAGCCGCACCCGCTGGGAGCCTTCGAAGTGGCGCGAAACGCGCTTTTGGTAGCGGTTGCGGCGCTCGTCGGCGTATCGGCGGCACGCGGTGCGCTGCCGGTGGCCGCATCTCAGATGTTGGCGGCATGCGCGTTCTTGACGCTGTACGGGGCGCTCGAGCAAGTGATGGCGATACGGCCGCTGCGCCACGGAGCCGCGGCATGAGCTTCGTGATCGCCTCGCAGATTGCACTGTGGGTGGCGCTCGCCGTGCTCGGCGTGGTGTGCATGGCGCTGGCGAGGCAAATCGGGGTTTTGCATCAGCGCATCGCGCCTGCAGGCGCGTTGTCGCTGCGCCAACCGCTCAAGCTCGGGGAAATAACCCCTGAAATGACCCTGACCGCCTTGGACGGGACGCCGGTGAAAATCGGCGGCGTGCGCGGCGGGCGCAGCCAGCTGGTGCTGTTCTTGTCGCCGGACTGCGAGGTCTGCGAGGCGCTGCTGCCCGCGCTGCGCTCGGCGTACGGCGCCGAACGCGGCTGGCTCGACATGGTGCTGGCGAGCGACGGCGAACCCTCAAAGCATGCCGAGTTCGTCCGCGACAAGGGTTTGACGAAATTTCCCTATGTGTTGTCGGAACACTTGGGACGCAGCTACGGGGTGTCGAAGCTGCCGTATGCGGTATTGATCGACGAAGCGGGCAAACTGACCGCGACCGGCCTGGTCAATACGCGAGAGCATTTGGAAAGTCTGTTCGTAGCCAAGGAAAGCGGTGTCAGCAACATCCAGCAGTACCTCGGTCAGCGTGACCAGAGGCGTGTCTCTTCGGGAGAATAATGTGGCGCAATTCGATCGTTTGACGGAAAGGGCGTTGCGTGGCTTTGCGAGCCGCACGTCGCGACGCAGTGTGTTCAGCATTCTCGGCGGATTGCTCGCGGGTGCGGCTGCGCTGCCTCTATTGCCGGTGGCGCGGGGCGCGGAGGGCGGCACGAATTCCGACGATCCGAATTCCGGACTGGTCCCGCCGCAATATTCGGGCAACCCGCAGGATCCCGGCGATCGGACCAAGTGCGACTATTGGCGCTATTGCGCCATCGACGGATCGCTGTGTTCCTGCTATGGCGGCAGCGTCACCTCCTGTCCGCCCGGAACCGAGATGTCGCCCATTACCTGGATCGGTACCTGCCGTAATCCGACCGATCAGCGCAACTACATCATTTCCTACAACGATTGTTGCGGCGGGGTTGCCTGGGGGCGCTGTGCCTGCCAAAACAACCGCGGCGACCGGCCGGTGGTGCGCCCGCAAACCAATAACGAGATCACGTGGTGTTTCGGCACCAAGAGCCAATCCTACACCTGCACCGTCGCCCTGATCCTGGGTGTGGCGATTGAGCAGAAGTAGGGCATTGCCGCGGGCGCTGTTGGCGGTTGGAGCCTTATCGTTGGCGCCCCTTGCCCACATGGCTCGAATCGGCGAAGCCGCCGAGTCAACGCCACCGGCCGATGCGCCGGCTGGCGTCATGCATGCCCAACTCGCCTGGCAGAATTGGACCTTGAACTGTCAGGGATGCCATCAACCCGACGGCACCGGTTCGGCCAACGCCGCCCCGAGCCTTGCCGGCAACGTGGCCAAATTCCTGTGGGTCCCCGGCGGGCGTGAGTACCTCGGCCGCGTACCCGGAGTCGCGAACTCGCCCCTGGCGGACGCCGAATTGACCGAGGTGATGAATTGGATGTTGTGGCGATTCGACCGGGAAGATCTGCCGTCGAACCTGCAACCGTTCACCGCCGCCGAGATCGGCCAATTGCGCACCCGGCCGCTGCGTCTGGAGGCTTCGCAGGTGCGCAATGATCTAATGAAGAAGGTCGAAGCATCGGGACGACCGTGAAGCGGATCGAGTCTCGCGAGGAAGTGCTCATCACCGCCTGCCCGCGGGACTGCTACGACACCTGCGGAATCACGGTTATCCGGCGCGACGGAGTGGTCACGGCGGTTCGCGGCAATCCGCAGCACTCGGTGAGCCGGGGAGCCCTGTGCGGCAAGTGTTCGACGGCATACAACCGGGAGTGGCGCGACCCGGCCCGGCGCTTGACCCGACCGCTGCGGCGCGTGGGCCGCAAGGGCCATGGAGGCTTCGAAGCGGTCTCCTGGGAGACGGCGATCGGCGAGATTGCCGCGCGACTCACGCGCATCGTCGATTTGCACGGTGCGCAATCGATACTGAACGCGCATTACACGGGGACCATTTCGCTTCTGGCCGGCATGGCGCCGATGCGCTTTTTCAATCGATTGGGCGCGACCGAAGTGACGCCCGACACGATCTGCAACATGGCGGGCCACGTGGCGTTGCGCTATGTGTACGGCACATCGGTCGACGGATTCGATCCGCGGGCGGCCAAAGACGCGGCCTGCATCGTCGTGTGGGGCGCAAACCCTCATGCCTCGGCGCCGCATGCTCACGACCATTGGCTGCCCGAGGCGCCGGGCACGGTGATCGTCGTCGACCCGATCCGAACGCCGACCGCGGCGCAGGCGGATATTCATCTGCAGCCATTTCCCGGCAGCGACGCGGCGCTGGCGTTTGCGCTGCTCCACGTGATCCGTCGCGACGGACTCGTCGACGAGGATTTCATCGCCGCACATGTGCTCGGTTGGGAAGAGATCGAGCCCACGATTGCGGCGTGCGATCTTGCGAAATTGAGCGCACTCACCGGTGTCCCCGCCGCGCTCATCGAGCAAGCGGCTCACCTGTACGGCGCAGGACCATCGCTGCTCTGGTTGGGCCAGGGGCTGCAGCGGCAGGCGACCGGCGGCAACGTCATGAGGGCCTGCGCGTTGCTGCCCGCGGTCACCGGCAATTTGTGCAAGCCGGGCGCGGGCTTTCTGTACTTGAACGGTAATTTGCGGCAGCGGGGCATCGACGAGGAGTATCTGACCGGTGCTCATCTGGCGACCGGCGCCGCGCCGGCGGTGAGCCACATGGATTTCGCCGAGGTTCTGGAAGATCCGGCACGAGCGCATGCGTTGTTCGTGTGGAACATGAATCCTTTGGCTTCGTGTCCGCAGCAGGTGCGCCTGCGCCGCGCTCTCGAGCGCGAGGACCTGTTGACAGTGGCCCTCGATCTGTTTCCGACGGATACGACCGCGCTGGCTGATTACGTCCTGCCCGCGGCGAGCTTCCTGGAATTCGACGATCTGATCGCCGCGTATTTTCATTTGACGCTGTCCGCGCAGGTCCAGGTAATGCCGCCCTGCGGCGATGCGCTGCCGAATCAGGAGATCTTCCGCCGTTTGGCGCGCGCCATGGGCTTTGCGGAGCCACCGCTGCGGGAGAGCGATGCCGAGATATTGGCCGCGCTGCTGGCGCGCAGCGGGCTCGGCGAGGATTTCGAATCGCTCAAGGCGAAGGGCACGATTTGGATTCCGAGCGGCACGCTGGTGCAGTTCGCCGATCGGGTATTCGACACGCCGAGCGGGCGCATCGAAATCGCGAGCGCGAGCGCCGAAACGCACGGGCTGCCGCGGCTTGCGCAGTGCGTGTGCGAACCGCGTCCGCCGGCGGGATTGCTGCGCTTGCTGACCCCGGCGCACGCGTGGCTGCTCAACACCAGTTTCGGCAACGTGCGCCGGATTCGCGCGCGGCTCGGGCCGGCGAGCATCGCGCTGCACCCGGCCGATGCCGCGGAGCGGCACTTGACGGACGGGGATACCGCACTCGTGCACAACAGCAGCGGCCGGCTGGAATTGCAGGTCGCGACCTCGGATCAGATGCCCCGCGGAGTCGCGCTCGCGCACAAGGGCCGATGGCTTGCGACCGATCCTGCGCAGGCAAACGTCAATGTGCTGAATCCGGGAAACAAGAGCGACATGGGCGAGAGCAGCGCCGTGCACAGCGTGCAAGTCATGGTTGAGCGCTGCTCTCAGGCACCCGCCGCGCGATGAGCGCCGCGACCGGCGCCGCGGCGGGCCTCAAGCGCTCGCTCAAGTATTGGGATCTGGTGCTGTACGGACTGGCCTATATCGCGCCGTTCGCGCCGTTGAGCACGCTCGGTTTCGTCTGGAACGAATCGAACGGCCTGATCGTGCTCGCCTACCTATTGGGCGGCGTGTGCATGTACTTCACGGCGCAGAGCTACGCCACCATGACCGAGCTGCTGCCGACGGCGGGTTCGGTGTATGGTTTCGCACGTCAGTGCCTCGGGCCCTTCCCGGGCTTCATCGCCGGCTGGATGATCCTGCTCGATTACCTGCTGATTCCGAGCTTTCTCTACGTGCTGATCGCGGTGGCGCTGGAATCGCTGCTGCCGGGTATCGACCGCGCGGTTTGGATCCTGCTGCTGGTGACGGTTACCACCGGCGTGAATTGGTTCGGCATCACCGTGACCGCGCGCGCCAATTTCGCCTCGGTCGCGATACAGACCGCGGTCCTGCTCGGGTTCATGGTGCTCGGCGTCATCGCTCTGCATGCCGGCAAGGGCAATGCCGGTTTGACCTTCCAGCCGGTGTTCGACGCGGCGAAATTCGATGCCGGCAAGATTTTCAGTGCGACCTCGATCTGCATCATGTCCTTCCTCGGGTTCGACGCGGTTTCGACCCTGGCCGAAGAAGTCGAGGGCGGCGACCGGCGCATTGTCGGGCGCGCCATCATTGCGGTATTGCTGCTGTCGGCCGTCTTCTTCGTCGGCCTCACCTGGGTACTCGGCAATCTGTTACCCGGCATCTCGATCAAGGATCCGTCGGCGGCGGTGTACGAACTCGCCGCGTGGGCTACCGGGCCGTGGACGGCGGTGGTATTGGCGTGGACCTATGCGGGCGTCGTGGGCCTGTCGAACGCGCTGCCCATGCAGGTCGGCGTGGCGCGCGTGGTTTTCGCCATGGGGCGCGACCGCCAGTTGCCGAGCGCGCTGGCGCGCATCCACCCGCGCTATCACACGCCCTATGTCGGCATGTTGGTCACCGCGGCGATTTCGCTCGCTGTCGCCCTGTTCATGAAGAATCGGCTGGATGATCTCGCCTCGATCGTGAATTTCGGCGCATTGAGCGGATTCCTTTTCCTGCACGTGTCGGTGCTGGCGCGTTTTGCCTTCAAGCTGCGCTCGCGCGCCTGGGGCACGCATTGGCTGGTTCCCATCTGCGGGATCATCGTCGTACTTGCCGTGTTCTCCGGGATGAGCGGGCTCGCCGTCAAGGTCGGAATCACGTGGCTCGCCGTCGGCCTGCTGTATGGCGCTGTGTTAAAGGCGAAGCATCGCGAGGAGCTGCACGCGCCCTTGTAAGACCTAAGCGCACGCGGCGCTTGGTCCATGGCCTGCCGGCTGGAATTCGGATCCTAGGGTTCGGCGTCAAACGTTCGGCTCAGCGGGCGCGGGCGCCGGCCTGCGCGCATCGCGCCCGTAATAGTTGGGGTAATCGGCGCTCAAGCCCTTGAAGCGCCGGTGCACCCACAGATATTGTTCCGGCGCTTTGAGGATCTGCTGCTCGAGCAACGCGTTCAATCGCTGGGTGTCCTCGAGGGGGTCAGGGCCGGGAAAATTCTCGATCGGCGCACTGATGACGATCCGGTAGCGGCCCGATTCGAGCCGCTGCGGAAAGTAGGTCATGACCCGCGCTCCCGAAATGCGCGCCAGGCGGGAGGTGGCGGTGTTGGTGGCGGCCGGGATGCCGAAGAAATTCACCATCGCCGCGCCTTTGTTGCGATAGCTCTGGTCCGCCGCGTACCACACGGGTTCGTTCCTCTTGAGCGCATGGACCATCGCACGGATGTCATCGTAGGCGATCGGTTTCCCATGCCTCTGGAAATTGCGGAACATGATGTCGGTGAGCAATGCATTCTTGCTCGGCCGAAAGATGATGTTGAGCGGCACCACCGTACCGAGCATGCGGGTGGTCAGTTCCAGGGTGGTGAAATGGCCGCCGAGCAGAATGGCGCCGCGTCCCAGCTCGAGCGCCGCCTGCAGATGTTCGAGCCCCTGCACCTCGGCGAGCTCGCTCACCCGCGCGTCCTTGCTCCACCAGGTCATGGCCGTCTCGCATATCGCCAATCCCAAGCTTCGGCAGTGCCGGTCGAGTAGCCGCTCGCGCTCCGTAGCCGACAGATTCGGCAGGCACAGTTCGATATTGCGCCGCGCGATGCGCACGTAGGCGAGCGGCAGATGGCGGATCAGGAGCCCGAATGCCGCGCCCACCCGGCGCTGCAACGGCACCGGCAGCAGCTCGACGCCGCGCATCAGCGACAACCCCAGCCATGTCGGCCAGAATCGCGGCCGCAGGAATTCTAGCCGCATCGCACCGGCCCGCGCGCCCTCGACGCCGCCCGGTCCGAACGGCGGTTCACGCGTGTCTGCCTGGTTGCAACGATTTCGATCCGGTCAATGCGAATGGGCCCAATCCTACCAATGGGCGCGCCGTGAGGGCGCGCGAATGCGCGCAAAGAATAGCCGCCTTGAGGAGCCGTTACCAGGCGCAGCGTCAGGCGATCGCCGGCCGATGCTGCGAAGCAGCATTGAGACTTTGCGCTCTACGGTGCTACGAGCATGCGTCGGCGCGCGTGCCGCAGCCGTTGGGTTCGATGCAGCCCCGTCTTTGCGAAATATTCGTGCTAATCAGCAATTTGCTGTAGAATCCGCCGCGGTTCGTGAATTTCTACTTGGTCCGTTTCTGGTCACCGCGCCGCTCCGGCGTC
>ODAK010000119.1_pt1 | contig 85196 bp, 97 predicted proteins | sample 1539591 | NCBI WGS metagenome assembly ODAK01 (sample SAMEA3539303, study PRJEB22396) | soil metagenome | biome: tundra; feature: field; material: soil | place: USA | collected 2010-05 | depth 0.15 m | reverse complement strand
GCCGCCGACATAACTCCTGCCGCCCAATCCCACCGGACTTACGGCAGGCAGCACTAAGCCTCCCCGTGATGAGATCCGGCTGTCTCACATCAGTGAGACGCCGCAGGAGAGTCGGTTATGGTGGATCGGCCGTGAGAATCCCGAGAAGTCGCTTCCTCTCGCCCGGTTACGCGACCATGCTGCTCGGCTGTGGGCACGCCATCTGGGGTCTGGCTGTCTATCGCGAGCCGCTCCGGGAGATCGTTCAAGAGCGCGTTGTCCGCTCGGTCGGCGATGGCATATTCGATTCTGACCACGACCGCGGCCCTCGCGCCGCGGGCTTCTGGTTCCTGCTGGCCGCCCCGTTCATGGCGCTCAGCGGCTATCTGTTGGAGTCTGCGCTGCGCTCGGGAGCTGGCTGCTGCGCCGCGCTCGCGAGCTTCGCGCCCGGGACTCTGCCGCTTGCGGCACGCTTTAGCCGATACCCATGTGGTCTTTAGCCGTCTCTGCCACCATCTGGATATGACCAAGGCGCTCAAACGCAGGCTCGCGATTGGCGTGGCCGTGACGGCGGTCCTGAGCGGCGGGGCGATCGCGGCGGTGTCGGCCACCGGCCAGGGCACGGCAGGCAAGGCCAGGAGCGCTCACCGCGCGGGCGCCCATCGGGCTGCGCGTCGGATCGGAGGCGCCGGCGGCGTGCTGGTGAGCGCGGCCGACTACCTCGGGATCGCGGTCTCGCAGTTGCGCAGCGACCTGCGTTCGGGCAGGACGCTTGCCCAGATAGCCGACGCGACACCCGGCAGGTCCGAAGCCGGGCTGATCGCGGCGCTCCTCGCGGCCCGCAAGGCGAAGCTCGCTCAAGCGGACGCGAACCTGGCTCAGAGCGTGAACGCCGAGGTCAACCGGCCGCTGCTCGGCCCCGGCGCCCGCCAGGGCCGTGCTCGCGGCGCCTCGGCCGCCGCGCTTCGCTACCTCGGCCTCACCGCGGCCGCGGTCAGGGCCAAGCTGCGCTCCGGTGAGACACTGGCCCAGATAGCCGCTGCGACCCCCGGCAAGTCAGAAGCCGGGCTGATCGAAGCGATCGTCGCGGCCAACGGCAAGCGGATCGCAGCCGCCGTGAGCGCCGGAAAGCTCCCCAAGGCGAGCGAGAGCGCCCGGGTCGCGAGGCTCACCAAGCGTGTGCAGGCCGCTGTCAACCGCACACGCACCGCCCAGACGCACCCCGCCAAGAAGACACGCGCCGCCAAGGGATAGCTCAGGCGCAGAGCCGGCTGTCGTGCGTGTAGAGCGCAAGCGCGCCCGCGCTCGGCGCGGCGCTGATCTGCTGCGGGCTCGTGGCATTCTGCAGCGCGTCGCCCACGAGGAAGAAGCAGCGTCCCGTGCGCACGATCACGTTGCCGTATCCGCCGGGGCCGCTCTTGGCGAGATGCACGAAGCCGACGGCGCTCGGGACCCCCGCCACCGAGAAGCGCGTCGCGCGCTGGCCGCGCGCGATTTCGTGGAGGCTGACCGCGTATTCCCAGGCGGCGCCTGCGGGTGAGGAGAACTCCATCCCGAGCGACAGGGCTTCGCCGGCGAGGCCGTCGAAGCCCTCCTGGACGCCCTCGCGAAAGCCGTGGCGATCGAGCGCCACGATCTCTTTGCGCGCTTCCTTGGGGCCGTCCTGAAGGATCTGCTTCGCGTAGCGCCCGGCGGTGGTGGCCGACTGGATTTCTCGTTCGGCGAAATGGAAACCCGGCAGCTCGGCGGGCTGAGCCACGAGCGCTGCCGCGCGGATCTGTCGGGCTGCCGCCGCCGAAGGCGCGCCGCCGACCAGCGCGCATGCGAGCGCGAGCAGCATTGTCCTCGTGCGGTTCACAGGCGAAGACTATGGCCCTGCGGCTCGCCCGAGAGCCACCGCACGTCCGCTGATGGGGCAGGTGCGCTCCTGTGGCCTGCTCCCCCGGCCGGCGCATGCAAATTGCCAATCAAGCCTTGAAGAATCTTTTGGCATGCCATACTCTCTTTCTATGGCAAGTAAGGAGCTGGCGCGCACACCTGCCGTCGAGGACTACACAAAGGCGATCTTCGCACTGGAATCCCGCAGCACAGAGCCGGTTTCCACGAACGCTCTGGCCGAGCGCCTCGGCATCACCCCGGGGTCCGTGTCGGCCATGCTCAAGCGCCTGGGAGAGCTCGGCGTGATCGCACACGAGCCCTACAGAGGCGTACGCCTGACCGAGGACGGGCGACGCATAGCGCTCGAGGTCATCCGCCACCATCGCCTGCTCGAGAGCTTTCTCGCCGACGCGCTGGGCATGCCCTGGGATCGCGTCCATGCTGAGGCCGAGGTGCTCGAGCACGTTCTCTCCGAGGACCTCGAGGATCTGATCGCCGCCAAGCTCGGGCACCCGACGGTCGATCCGCACGGGGATCCCATCCCGACCGCCGATCTCGAGCTCGAGGAGCCCTCGACCGCGCGCATGGAGAGCCTGCAGCCCGGCGACGAGGGGCTGTTCGTGCGCGTATCCGACTCCGATCCGGAGATGCTCCGCTACCTGGCCGAGCGCGGGATCTCACCCGGCGAACGCTTCGCCGTGCGCGATCGCCAGCCGTTCGGCGGCCCGCTGTTCGTCGTCTTCGGCGAGCAAGAGCATGCGCTCGGCGGCCAGCTGGCCGGCGCGATGCGCGTTGAAGTGGACCGGTCCCCCTCGAGTGCCGCCAGTTTGATCGCCGGCGAGGAAGGCTCGATTGAGCACCTCTGAGGCGACCGCCTCCCCCCTCCTCCGTCAGCCGCTGCTGACCGACGAGGACAGCGCGCGCTCGCTCGACCGCTCACGCGTCTACCACGCCCGCTACAACAACCGGCGCTGGCGCCTTCTGTGGCTGCTGGTCGGCCCCGGGATCCTCGCCATGCTCGGCGAGAACGACGGCCCGAGCATGATCGCCTATGCCTCCGACGGCGCGCAGTACGGACTCGGGTTCTTCGTGCCGGTCATACCGATCCTGTTCGCCATGGCCTATGTCGTGCAGGAGATGTGCATGCGCGTCGGCGCCGTCACCCACCGCGGCTACGGCGAGCTCGTGCTCCAGCGCCACGGGCGCGTCTGGGGCTGGTTCGGCGCCGGCGACCTCTGCCTGACGAACCTAGTCACGCTGATCGCCGAGTTCGTCGCCATCCGCGTCGGACTGGCCTACTTCCACCTCGGCCCCGGCGTGGCCGTCGCCCTCGGCCTCGTGCTGGTGCTGTTCACGCTCAGCGGCGGGCGCTACTGGCGCTGGGAGCGCACGGTCCTCGGCCTTGCGCTCTTCAATGGCCTCTTCCTCGTGGCTGCGATCCTGGTCAAGCCGCACGTGGGCTCGATCGTCAGCTCCTTCTCCTTCACGCCGCTGCCGGGCGGGAGCCTGAACACGCTGCTGCTGCTCATGGCCTCCACGATCGGCGCCACGGTCACACCGTGGATGATCTTCTTCCAGCAGAGCGCCTCCGCCGACAAGGGCATGACCCCCAAGGACGTTCGTCACGGTCGCTATGACACAGCGCTCGGAGCAGTGCTCGCCGGGGTCTTCGGGGTTGGCGCGCTCATCGCCGGCGCCGCGCTGCTGAATCACGGCTCGGGCATCCAGGGCTTCGCCGGCGCCGGGTTTCCCGCGGCCCTCTCCCACGTCGCCGGGGGCGCCGTCGGGACGGTGTTCGCACTCGGGCTGATCGAGGCCGGAGCGGTCGCGATCCTCACGATCTCCGCGAGCACCGCCTATGCGGCCGGCGAATGCGTCGGCGTCTCGCACAGCTTCAACACCTCGCCGCGCAACGCCGCGGTCTTCTATGCAGCCAATGTCGGGGTGTCGCTGCTGGCGGGGCTGGTCATCCTCATTCCCGGCGCTCCCCTGCTCTCGATCGCGCTGAACGCCAACGTCCTCGCCACGGTGCTGCTGCCCGTGAGCCTCGTGTTCGTCCTGATGCTCGCCAACGACAGGCCCCTGATGGGCCGCTGGGCCAACCGGCGCTCGACCAACGTGGTCGGGATCGCCGTGATCGTCTTCGTGAGCATCTGCGGCGCTGCCTACGGCATCGACTCCTTCCTGCAGAGCGTCCACATCATCGGGTCATGAGCGCCGAGCCCTGCGAGCACGACCGGGCCGCGCAGCTGCAGGATGTTCCGATCCCCTACGATCCCGACGCCGACGAGGAGCTGATCATGCACCTCGAGCGCGACCAGCTGGTGGCCGAGACCTTCCGGCCGGTGCCGCGAGCAGAGCTCGGGCGCAGGGCTGCGATCGGGCTGTGGGCGCTGCGGATCTTCGTGGTGCTCGTGAGCGCGATGGTGATCTACACGTTCATCGCAGGTCTGCACTGAGGCCGCCTGAACTGAGGCTGGGCGCTGGCCTCAGGCCGGCACCCACGGCCCGTGCCAGCCACCGAACCCCTTCGTGAGCTGATCGGCGGTCGCGGGCCCCCACGAGCCCTTCTTGTATGGGTGAGCGGGCGGCGGGGAGTCGAGCAGCGGCTGCAGGATGCGCCAGCACGCCTCCACGCTGTCCTCGCGGGTGAAGTGGGTGGCCTCGCCCTCGAGCGCCGCGTGCAGCAGCACCTCATACGGCGTCGCCCCCTCCCCTCCCTCCTGCGCGAACTCCATGTCGAGCTCGATCGCCTGTGCTCCCACCTCATCGGCGCGCAGGGCGTCCAGCACGATCCTGACGCCGGTGGCCGGATCGATCTTGACGACTATCTGGCTCGGCTGCGGGCGGCGCCCGGACTCGCTGATGAAGCCCAGGCGGGGCGGGTGCTTGAAGACGAGCCGCAGCTCCGTCTGGCTCACGGCGAGCTGCTTGCCCGTGCGGATGAAGAACGGCACGCCCGCCCAGCGCCAGTTGTCGATCTCCAGGCGCAGGGCGGCGTAGGTCTCGGTGCTCGAGTCGGGTGCCACGCCGTCGATCTCGCGGTAGCCCTCGTACTGGCCGCGCACGTAGCGAGCGGGGTCGGCGTCCGGCATCGAGCGGAAGACCGCGAACTTGGCGTCCTTGATCGTCTCCGGATCCCCGCCCGCCGGCGGCTCCATCGCGGCGGCGGCCAGCATCTGCATGAGGTGGTTGACGACCACGTCGCGCAGCGCTCCCACGGGATCGTAGAAGTGGCCGCGGTCCTCCACGCCGAAGCTCTCGGCCATCGTGATCTGCACGCAGGCCAGGTAGTTGCGGTTCCACACCGGCTCGAGCATCGAGTTGGCGAAGCGCAGGTACAGGAGCTCTTCGAGGCCCATCTTGCCGAGGAAGTGGTCGATCCGGTAGAGCTGGGGCTCTTCTAGGTACTCGTGCAGTTCGGCCGACAATGCGCGCGCCGAGGCCAGGTCGTGCCCGAAGGGCTTCTCCACGACCACTCGCGCGCGCGTGAGCAGGCCCGCCGTGTGCAGGCCCTTGACGACCGTGGCGAACAGCGAGGGCGGCGTCTCCAGATAGAACACGCGGGTCTCGCCGTCGCCGAGCGCGGAGGCGAGCCGCTTGTAGGTCTCATCCGAGGTGAAGTCGCCGCTCACGTAGGAGAGGCGAGCCGCGAAGCGCTCGAAGACCTCATCGTCCAGCGTCTCCTCCGCTCCCTCGATCGCTTCGCGCGCGTGCTCGCGCAGGCGCTCGACCGTCCAGTCCTCCACGGCCACGCCCACGATTGGGCAGCCCAGAAGGCCCCGCCTCTCCAGCCGGTAGAGAGAGCGCAGCGTCATCTTCTTGGCGAGATCGCCTGTGATGCCGAAGATCACCAGTGCGTCCGCCTCGGCCTGCCTTTGCTCGTGCATCGCTGACTCCTGACTGTTTGATCACATCGCTTCTGCCTGCCCGCTGCCCTACACCAGCAGACGCACGATCGCAAAGATGCCCACCACGACGATGAGCGCCCGCAACGCAGTCGGCGGCAGGCGCCGGCCATAGCGGGCGCCAAGCTGCGCCCCGGCGATCGAGGCCACGGCGATGATCGCAGCCGGGCCCCAGTCCACGTGGGCGGCAAAGATGAAATAGACGCCCGCCACGCCGTTGACGAGGCCGGCCAGGACGTTCTTCAGCGCGTTCGTGCGCTGCAGGTCCTGGGCGAGCGCCACGCCGAGGATCGCGAGCAGCAGGATGCCCTGCGCCGCGCCGAAGTAGCCGCCGTAGACGCCCGTGAAGTAGACCGCGATCGACGTCGCCGCGCCGGCCCTGCGCCGCTCGAGGTCGATTTCGCGCCTGAGCAGGAGCGCTGCCAGGCGCGGCTGGAGCACCGTGAGGACGAGCGCCACCGCGATGAACACCGGCACGATCGCCTTGAAGGCCGAGGCGGGCAGCACGAGCAGGAGCACCGCGCCCGTGATCCCTCCCGCCACCGACATCGTCCCCAGACGCAGCGCCCGCGAGCCCTGGCCGGCGAGCTCGCGGCGATAGCCGATCGCGCCAGAGACCGAACCCGGGACCAGCCCGATCGTGTTCGACACGTTCGCCGTCACGGGCGCGTAGCCGAAGGCCAGCAGCACCGGGAAGGTGATCAGGGTGCCGCTGCCCACCACCGTGTTGATCGTGCCCGCGGCCAGCCCGGCGAGCGCGATCGCGACGAGTTCGCCGGCGCTCAACTCACATCAACTTCTCGGACGCGCGACGGACACGACGAGGGCGCACCTCTAGGGTTGTGGCATGGACGTCGAGAAGGCTATCCGCACGCGGCGTACCCACAAGGCCTTCGGGGCCGCCCCGGTCGAGCACGACGTGCTCGAGGAGCTGCTCGAGCTCGCAACCTGGGCGCCAAACCACCACCTCACCAACCCGTGGCGCTTCCGTGTGATCGGAGCTCGCACGCGCGGGCGCCTGATGGAGCTGGCCGAGGCCGAGCAGCCCGGGTCGGCGGTGAAGCTGAGGCGCGCGCCCACGCTCGTCGCGGTCAGCGCCCACCAGGGCGGGGACCCCGCCGAGGATCGCGAGGACCTCCTGGCCACCGCCGTGGCCGCCTATCTGGTCCTGCTCGGCGCTCACGCGCGCGGCCTCGCCGGCTACTGGCGCACCGTCGGGCTCCTGGACACGCCCGCTGGACGCGAGGTGCTCGGGATCGCCGACGACGAGACACCGGTCGGGGTTCTCTACCTCGGTCATCCGGTGCAGGAGCAGCGGGTGCCCGAGCGCGCCCAGCTGCAGCAGGTCCTCACCTACCTGGAGTGAGCCCAGCCCGAGCGCTACGGTGACGGCTGTGTCGCCCTCGAGCATCTCCATGCGTACCGCGTCTGGAGGACTGCTGGCGCTGGCCGCCATCCACCTCGCCTGGGCGGCGGGCTCCTCCTGGCCGCTGGCAACCCGCGCCGACCTGGCCGACGCGGTGATCGGACGCTCCGGGGGCGAGGTGCCTTCGTCCGCTGCCTGCCTGCTCGTCGCCGGGCTGCTCGCGAGCGCCGCCGCGACCCTCGGCGCTCCCGATTCGCGCCCGCGGCGCGCAGGCGCGCGCATGCTCGTGATGGCCTTCGGCGCCCGGGGTACCCTCGGGGCCGCCGGTCGCACCGAGCTGCTCGTGCCCGGCTCGAGCTCGCGGCGGTTTCGCGCGCTCGACAGGCGCGTCTACTCCCCGATCTGCCTGACGCTCGCGGCGCTCGCGCTCCCCGCGGCCCGCGCAGGCCGGAGCCCGTGGCGATGAAGGCACTCGCCGAAGTCGCAAGGACGCTGCGTCCACCGGCCGGCGACAGGCACGGGCCGCTGCCGCCGCTGATGGTGGCCCTGACGTTCGTCACGGGCGTCGTCGATGCCGCCAGCTATCTGAAGCTCGGCCACGTGTTCGTCGCCAACATGACCGGCAACGTCGTGTTCCTCGGGTTCGCCATCGCGGGCGCCGGTGGGCTCTCGATCGTCACCTCGCTGGTCGCGATCGCCGCGTTTCTCGCCGGCGCGTTCGGCGGCGGCTGGCTCGGCGCGCGCAGCGCCGAGCACCGCGGGCGCATCCTGCGCGCCTCGAGCGCCGTGCAGGCCACGCTCATCCTCATCGCCTTCCTCGCCGCCGTGGGCGCCGCCGAACCGCTGCATTCGGGCACCCGCTATGCGCTGCTCATCCCGCTCGCGCTCGCCATGGGCGTGCAGAACGCCGCCGCGCAGCGCCTGGCCATTCCTGAGCTCACGACCACCGTCCTCACCAAAACGCTGGTCGGGATCGCCTCCGAAGCCGCGGTCGCGGGCGGCGCCGGCTCCCAGCTCGGGCGTCGGATAGTGGCTGTCCTCGCGATGCTGCTAGGCGCACTCACCGGCGGCTTGCTCGCGCTGCACGTCTCGATCGCCGCAACTCTTGCAGTAGCTGGCGTGATCGTGATCGCGGTGTGTTTCGTGGTTCATAACCTCTCGCGCCCTGGTGCCGCTTGGGTTCGAGCCTGACTGGCTCCATTCAACTACGGATAACGACCATGCAGACGCTTGTGGGCGCGCTCGTAGACATTGCGAGTTCTCTCGTTGGCGGGGTGACGCTCGCCAAACGCGATCAGGTTCCAGGCGAGGCTGTCGTCGGGCTTCTGGATCAGCTGAAACACGAACCCGTACGGAGCATGTGAGGCGCCCTCCTTGCCGAGCGGGAGGTAGAGCTTGCGACAGCCGGGCAGTTTGGTCCTGCCCGGGCCATCAGCCTTGCAGCGCTTCCAGTCGAGCTTCGCCGTACCGACCTCAATCGCCCTGCGAGCGCTCTGCGCCTGAGTGCGTGCTGACGAGCGAGGACCGTAGCGCTCGACCTCCTCTTCCCACTCGAGCGAGCCGAACTCGATCGGCACGCGTGGCGGGCCACCCGCCGGACTGTCTGGTACCTCTAGCCCTCGTCGTCGAAGGGGACGTCGACCGAGAGGCGCTCGAAGTCCTCTGCGGAGGCGGGTTTGGTTCCCCTCCGGGCGTGCAGCTCTGTCGCGGGCGTGATCGACGGCTCGATCGTGACGCCGCCCTCACGATCCGGGACGACCTCATAACGACGCCCAGCCACCTCCACAACCTCACCGACCGTCAAGTCGAGCCTCTTCACGACAGTTGCCATGGGCCAATGGTAGCCCCGAAGGGCGGCGGACGCCAGGGTCGTCAAGACGCACCGAAGGTCGAAGGCGGCGAACCACAAGCGGTTGACCTCGAGCGGATCTTGTCCAGCGACGAGCGTCAATGAGGCAGTAGTTCGATGGCGTCAGTGTGCTTGGGGCGGATTGTGGTGAAGTGGCAGTGGTCGAGCGTTGCAAGCTTCTGCTCGTTCAGCCGCTCCACGATTGCGACGACTGCGGCATCGACGAATCCGGGCTTCAAGTCGGCGTAGCGGGTAAGCAACTCGTGTATACGCACGTAGTCAGCCCGGATCAGGTCCACGATCGTCACATCATCGGCCTCGACATCGGCGAGGAACGACGAGAACGGCTGCAGCCCGAGCCTGCTGCTGGCAAGCCACTCCAGCTCGACCACGACGGGGGCTGGTACAAGCAGGCGCTCAGACGAGTTGGAGAGCAGTTGCCTGCAGGTTTCGTGGTCGGTGTCGGCCCGGTCCATCGCGGCGTAGAGCGGAGCGGTGTCGCAAATCAACGCCACGAGCGTGGCTCGTAGCTGATCTCGCCTGCCTGTCGTCCCGTGTCGGCTGGATGCTCCGTCGACGCACCGGCGCCGATGAAGCTGAGCCTGTTCCGCGTCTGCGTGGTTCCATTGCGCCGCCACGCTTCGACGGCTCTCGCGACACCTTCACGATCCGGCATCCGATAGTAGGCACGCCGACCGCCCCTGGTCGAGGCTCCGGACTTCTCCAGTAGCCCATGACTGGCGAGGATCCGTAGGTTCGGAAACCAACCGGGTCCTCCGTGTGCGCGTACCTCGTCAAGCACCCAGGTGCCAGCGAACTCGCCGCCATGCGGCTCTGACCTCTCAGCTACAGCCACTGCTGCCTCAAGCACAGGCATCCACTCGGGATGCTCGACGGCGAGACGTCGCACTGCCTCATCTGATGGAGCGAGCAAAGTGATCTTATTCATCAAGCTGAGCATCCTATAAATGGCCGCTGGCCGCCGGTCGGTGCCCGCTCGGGCGATCTCTCGGAGACCGGCGCGTGAATCCCACGTGGCCCTGTTTACTCCGTGTCATCAAGCGACATTCGCCCGCCGGGGATTCGTGAGGGGCGGTTCGCGTTGACTTCGGTTGGCTCCATCACCGCGACTCTCCTCTGGCACCTCCGGCTCGTCGGTATGCCGTCCGATCCTAGGGCGCCGCCGGAACGACCACCAGCGGCGCCTCGCTCTCGGGCAGCTCAGCGGTCTCGAAATGTGTCGAGGGCAGGCGCTCGACGCTTGCAAAGCTCTCCAGGAAGGCGTCTGCCGTCTCCAGGAAGCTGATGCGCGGGGTGCGGTAGTGCATCGGCACCACCCAGCGCGGCCGCAGGCGCCCGACGACCGCAGCGGCCTGGGCCGCGTCGATCGTGGGGCCGCCGCCCACCGGGACGATCAGCAGATCGACGCCGCCGATCGCCTCGGCCTGCTCCTCGCGCAAAGCGCTCTGCCCGAGGTCGCCCATGTGGCACACCCGCAGCCCCTCCAGCTCGAACACGAAGATCGTGTTCGGGCCGCGGGCGGTGCCCGCCCGATCGTCGTGCTCGGAGGCGATCGCGATCACCTCGCCGAGCGGCGAGTCCAGCCGCCCGGCGGTCGAGCGGATGATCGCCGGCTCGCCCGCGATCGCCTCCACGCCGTTGTGGTCCGGGTGCTCGTGGGTCACCAGCAGCAGCTGCGCCTCCACGCCCGAGATCAGGGGATAGTCGAACTGCAGGCCGCGGGCGCCGGCGAGCCCCGACATGTCAGCGAACGGGTCGATCACCACAGCTGCCTCCCTCGTGCTCAGGTGAAACGCAGACTGGCCGAACCACTCAACGCGCATGCTGCTCCCCTCCGTGTTCGTATTTGGCGCCGCGCATCAACGACGCGGCGGCCGCGATCAGGCAGGCCACGATCGCGAATCCGAACGCCTCGTGCAGACCCGTGGAGAACGGGCCGGAGATCAGGTGCGGGAAGAACGAGCGGCCGGTGAGCGCCGCGTGGTTGGCCGGCGAGAGCGACGAGAGCACGTGCCCGCCGACGAGGTGCTGGACCGGGTTGTAGCCCAGGAAGGCCGCGAACAGGATCGAGACGGGCGGGATTGTGGCGACCCTGTGCGCGGTCGCGGCGGAGACGCCGTGGGACTGCAGTCCGCTCGCCAGCGCGTGGGGCAGGCTCGAGGAGAGTCCGAAGATCATCAGCGTGAAGAAGATCCCCACCGAGAGAACCTGGGCGGAGTTCTGGAAGGTCTGGTTCATGCCCCCGCCCGCCCCGCGGTCCTCCGGCGGCAGGCTGTTCATCACGGCCGCGCGGTTGGGCGAGGCGAACAGGCCCATCGAGATGCCCATCAGCAGGAGGACCCCCGCGAACATGGGGAACGGGAAGTCGATCGGCAGCAGGCTCAGCAGGAGGAAGCTGAGCGCCGAGCCGAGCATCCCGCCGGTGGAGAACGGGCGCGCGCCGAAGCGGTCCGAGAGGTATCCCGACGTCGGGCCGGCCATCAGCATGCCGAGCGTCAGCGGCAGCATGTAGATGCCCGCGCGCAGCGGCGTGTCGGCATAGTCCACGCCGTGCTGGGGCAGCCAGATCCCCTGCAGCCAGATGATCAGCATGAACATCAGCCCTCCCCGCGCCACGGCCGAGAGGAAGGTCGAGAGCGTGCCGAACGTGAAGGCGCGAATGCGGAACAGCGGCAGGCGGAACATCGGGTTCTCGACGCGATCCTCGATCACCACGAACGCGATCAGGCTCGCCACGCCGGCGCCGAGCAGGGCGAGCACCCGCGGGCTGCTCCAGCCGGTGGAGCTCGCTCCGTAGGGACGGATCCCGTAGGTGATCGAGACCATGATCAGGATCAGCCCGAGCGCGAAGGTGACGTTGCCCCACCAGTCGACCGGAGCGCGGTGGGGCTTTGAGCGCTCCTCGAGCTTCAGGTAGGCCCACACCGTCCCGAACAGCCCCACCGGCACCGAGATCAGGAAGACCAGGCGCCAGTCGATCGGGGCGAGCACGCCGCCGAGGACGAGCCCCACGAACATGCCGCTGACGCCCACGATGTTGTTGATCCCGAGCGCCATCCCGCGCTGGTCGGCGGGGAAGGCGTCGGTGATGATCGCCGCGGAGTTGGCCAGCAGGAAGGCCGCGCCGATGCCCTGCACCACGCGGAAGACGATCAGGTAGAGGGCGCCGGACTGCCCGGTCATCCAATCGATCGTGAGCAGAAGCGAGGCGATCGTGTAGATGACGAAGCCGAGGTTGTACATGCGCACGCGCCCGTACATGTCGCCGAGGCGCCCCAGGCTCACGACCAGCACGCTCGAGACGACCAGGAAGCCGAGGATCATCCACAGCAGGTAGAAGCTGTTCGCCGGCGCCAGCGGGTCGAGGTGGATGCCGCGGAAGATCGCAGGCATCGCGATCAGCGTGATCGAGGCGTCGAGCGTCGCCAGCAGCACCCCCAGCGTCGTGTTCGACAGCGCGACCCACTTGTAGCGGTCCGGTGCAGGGGCGCCGGCCATGCTCTGCGCCCGGGTCCTGACATCGATCGCCATCCATTGATATATATACAGGAAACCTGCACAGTTTCCCTGCCCTTCACCCGGTTATAGTCTGGCCGTGGCGAGCACCGTCGACACCGCCCACCTCGCGAGCGAGCTGCGCATGGTGCTCGGGCACCTGATGCGCAGGCTGCGCGCCGAGCACAAGTTCTCGCTCTCCCAGGGCGCCGTGCTGGGGCGCCTGGACCGCCAGGGCACGATGTCGATCGGCGATCTCGCCGTGGCCGAGCGCGTGCGCCCTCAGTCGATGGCCCAGACGATCGGCGAGATGGAGTCCGACGGGCTGATCGAGCGCCGGCCCGACCCCGCCGACGGGCGGCGAATGCTCGTCGAGCTGACCGCCCACGGCCGTCGCGTGCTCGAGGAGGATCGCCGCAACCGCGAGGGCTGGCTCGCCCGCGCCATCGCCGAGCAGCTCTCTCCCGATGAGCAGCGCGTGCTGAACGAGGCGCTCGCGGTGCTGCGGCATCTGTCGGAGAGCTGACCCGTCAGGAGTTGTCCACCCTGATCGTGCCGAGGTCAGCCGCGATCGCACCCGCCCCGCTGCTCGGCGCCGCGGCGGTGGTGACGGGGGGCCACGCGCTCGCGCACGCGCCCGAGCACGCCGAGCTACCGCCCTTGTCGGCCTCGAACAGGTACACCGTGAGCTTCTTCGGGCCGGCCGCGAGGATCGTCCCGAGCTTGCCCTGCTAGATGCCGCAGCGGCGGGATCCTTCCCGCGGCGTGGCTCACGCGTGGCTCCGTCTGGCTCAGGGCTCGGTGTGGACGATCACGTCGGCGAGGTCTGGGATCCGCCTGCGCAGCTCCTCCTCGAGCTCCCCGGCGAGCTCGTGGGCGCCCTTCAGAGACTCGCCGGTGCCCACGTCGAGCGTGAGGAACAGCACGCGTCCCCCCTCGGTGGAGAGCAGCTTGACGAACAGCGGATCGGCGCCGGTGCGCGCGCGCACGAGTCGCCCGATCTCATGTGTGGCCTGGGCGTCCGCGCCCTCGTCGGAGCGCTGGGCGCTGAGTGGGAGCTCGAGCGGCTCCAGGTGGGTCTGCACGTCGATCACGCCCGGGCGCTCGCGGATCGCCCGCTCGATGCGCTCGGCGGCCTCATGGGCCTCGCGCAGGGCCAGGTCGGCCGGGAACTTGAGGTGCAGCGAGACGCTCGCCGCGCCCCCCTGCTCGAAGATCGTGATGTCGTGGGCCTCCTTGACGAGGGGTTCGGCCAGCGCGATCGCGAGCACCCGGTCGCGCAGGTCGAGGCCGCGGCGGCGGGGCTCGACGTGGACGACCACGTCGCTGCCCGGAAGGGCCGCCTCGACGGCGTCCTCGATCTGGTCGGCGGCGCCGTGGCCCTCGACCACGGCCTGCCCTGGCGGCACGCTGACGACGACGTCCGCGAAGTAGCGCCCGGCGGACTCGCGCAGTCGCAGCCGGCTGAGCTCGATGTCGGCGCCGAGCCCTGCGATCGCCCGCTCGGCCGCCGCTCGCGCCTGCGCGGGGGCGCGGTCCATCAGGACGTTTGCGTTCTCGGTGATCAGCCTGACGGCGGCCCCGAGGATGATCGCGGCGACCACCAGCGCGGCCACGGAGTCGCCCTGGTGGAAGCCCGCGTGAACGCTCAGCAGTCCCGCGAGCACAGCCATCGAGCCGGCCATGTCGGCGGCGAAGTGGAAGGCGTTTGAGCGCAGCGCCGGGCTTCCGTAGCGGCGGGCCGCCGCGAGCGAGACCCTCGTGCGGCTCAGGTCCAGGATCACCGCGAGCGCGATCACGGCGAACTGATACCAGCGGATGTCGGGTGCCTTGCCGCCGGAGAGGAGGTGCCTGACGGCTTCCACGCTCACCAGCAGCCCGCCGCCGAACAGGATCGCGGCCTCGCCGAGCGCGCCAAGGTTCTCGGCGCGGCGGTGGCCATATGGGTGCCCGCGGTCGGCCGGGCGTCCCCCGAGCCTCACGGCGAAGAAGGTCAGCACGGCGGCGATCACATCGCCGCTCGACTCGATCCCAGCGGATATGAGGCCGAGGCTGCCCGTTGCCAGTCCCACGCCGAGCTTGATCGCCACGAGCACCCCGGCGACGGCGATCGACACCAGCGTTGTGCGCTGCTGGCTCAGCGCATGCTCATGGCCCGCGGCCCGCGTCATCGCTGGAGACTAGAGCCGTCGCCCCGCCCCCGTGATCGTCAGCCGGTCCAGGTCACGGCGTATCGTGGGCGCGTGGCCCACGACCATGCTGGACACACACACGGACACAGCCATGCCCTGAGCGGGGACGCCGACGGCTCCCGCCTGATGCTCGTGCTCGTCCTGATCCTCGCCTTCATGGCCGTGGAGGTCGGGGTCGGGGTGATCTCCCACTCGCTGGCGCTGCTCTCAGACGCCGCCCACATGCTCACTGACGCGGGCGCCATCGGGCTCTCGCTGATGGCCCTGAGGCTTGCCGCACGCCCGGCCCGTGGCGCGATGACCTTCGGCCTCAAGCGGGTGGAGATCCTCTCCGCGCAGGCCAACGGCGTGACGCTGCTGATCCTGGCCGCGTTCGTCCTGTATGAGGCCGTGCGCAGGCTCTTCAACCCTCCCCACGTGCATGGCTGGCCGGTCCTGGCGGTGGCGCTGGCGGGCGTGGCCGTGAACCTGGCGGCCGCGTGGATGCTGGCCAGGGCCAACCGCCGCAGCCTCAACATCGAGGGCAGCCTCCAGCACATCCTCACCGATCTATACGGGTTCATCGCGACCGCGATCGCGGCGGGGGTGATCCTCGTGAGCGGCTTCCAGCGCGCCGATCCCCTGGTGTCGCTGCTGATCGCCGCGCTGATGCTGCGCTCGGGCCTCTCGCTCGTGCGGGCCTCAGGGCGCGTCTTCCTCGAGGCCGCCCCCGAGGGCCTCGACCCCCAGGCGATCGGGCGAGCGCTCGTGTCCCAGCAGGGAGTCGTGGAGGTGCACGACCTGCACGTGTGGGAGGTCACCAGCGGCTTCCCCGCCCTCTCGGCGCACGTGCTCGTGGGCGCCGACTGCGATTGCCATCTCGCGCGGCGGCGGATGGAGGCGATGCTGCGCGAGCGCTTCGACGTGGAGCACACGACCCTCCAGGTCGATCACGCCGGCGGCGAGCGATCGGAGATCGTCCAGCTCGAGATCGCCCCGGGCGCCCCGCGCGCGGGCGGGCGGACCCCTCCCGGTGGCTAGGCGCCCTGCCCGCTCGGGCGCACGAGCACCTCGTTGACGCTCACGTTGGGCGGCTGGCCGATCGCGTAGAGGATCGCCCCGGCGATGTCCTCGGAGCTCAGGGGCGTGACGCCGGCGAAGCGCTTGGCCATCTGCTCGAGCACCTCCGGGCGGTTGTGCCCTGGCAGCTCGGTGGCCACGGCTCCGGGCTCGATCGTGGTGACGCGCACGCCGATCGCGACGCCCTCCTGGCGCAGGGACTCCGAGAAGGCGCCCACTCCGAACTTGGTGAGGTTGTAGACGCCCGAGCCCGCCCGCGCGACCCGGCCGGCGACTGAGCTGACGTTGACGATGTGCCCCGAGCCCTGCTCGCGCATCAGCCCCAGCGCGGCATGGGTGCAGTAGAGGACGCCGAAGACGTTGGCCTCGATCATCCTTCGCCACTCCTCGGTGGGGGCGTTCTCGATCGGGCCGAGCAGCATCACGCCGGCGTTGTTGACGAGCACGTCCAGACGGCCCAGCTCGGAGTGTGTGCGCTCCACGAACGCCCGCGCCTGGGACTCGTCGCCCACGTCAGTGGGGATCGCGATCGCGCGGCCGCCCGCCTCTGTGATCCGCTCGGCGAGAGCCTCGATCCGATCGGCGCGACGCGCCGCCAGCGAGACCGCTGCCCCGGCCTGGGCGCAGGCGAGCGCCGTGGCCTCGCCGATGCCGGAGGACGCGCCGGTCACTGCCACTACCTTGGAGGAGAGATCTATGGTCATTCGCCGAGCTTAGCCATCGGCGCTCACTTCCCCCGCGGGATGCGACGATAGGCTCCCGGCGCCTCGAAATCGCTCTTTTTGCCGCCTTCGGGGGTTTTAGGCTGCTCCATGGCGGGAAATCCCAATGTGATCCGCCAGGCAGGGACGCCCGTAGGAAGCGTCGAACGAGCATCGAGGAACCGCGTCCTCAAAGATAATTGACAACGCAACTATCGAGGCGTATAATTCCGACTCCAAGCATCGGATTAAGAAGGACGCCAATGTCAGACTCCCCAGTAGACACCACTCTAACGCTCGACCGCGAGGCTCCCGTCCAGGACGCGGAGCACGCCGCCGAGCCCGCCGCTGCCCCTGAGCGGCTCGACAACCCCATCGAGCGCATCGAAGTCGGCGCAGCCGACACGTTCATCCCCGAGGCGGTGGACCAGCTGCTGGCCCACTCGCGGCGTTACCCCCTGCTCACCCCCGCTCAGGAGATCGACCTGGCCCAGCGGATCGAGCGCGGCGATCTCTACGCCAAGGAACTGCTCGTCAACTCCAACCTGCGCCTGGTCGCATCGAACGCAAGGCGCTACCAGAACCAGGGCCTGCCGCTCGCCGACCTCGTCCAGGAGGGCATGCTCGGCCTGATCCGCGCCAGCGAGAAGTTCGACTGGCGCAAGGGCTTTCGCTTCTCGACCTACGCAACCCTGTGGATCCGTCAGGCGATCCAGCGCGGCCTGGAGAACTCCGGCCGCACCATCCGCCTGCCCGTCCACGTGGCCCAGCGCTCGCGCAAGGTCGGTCGCGTAGAGCGAGAGCTGTCGGTGCGCCTCGGTCGTGAGCCCACGCTCGAGGAGCTCGCCCAAGAGACCGGGCTGCCGATCGAGCAGGTCGAAGAGGTGCGTCACCAGCGCGCCGCTCTCGTCAGCCTCGACCAGCAGATCGGCGAGGACGGCGACACCGCCCTTGGTGACCTGCTCCCCTCCGACGCCGAGGTGCCGGAGGAGACGGCCTGGGACAACGAGCGCGAGCGGATCGTGCACCGCGCGATCGAGCAGCTGCCTGAAACGGAGCGCAAGGTGCTCACCCTTCGCTTCGGTACCGGCCGCGAGGAGCCCCAGACGCTCACCGCGATCGGCAAGCGCCTCGGCTTCTCCGCCGAGCGCGCCTCACAGCTCGAGCAGCGGGCATTGAAGAAGCTCGCAGAGTCGCCCGAGCTGGCGGCGCTCCGCGAGGCCGCCTAGCACCAACCTCCGATCCGCTCGACCCCCGGCACGCGAGAGCTCGCCGGGGGGTCGATGCGGTTCTCTTCGATGTATGTGCGGCTGGCGCATGCGGGCCTTCCGCGTCCCGTTTGCTGCGCGGCGTCGTAGTAGAACCCGTGGCGTCCAGGCTGGGATACAGGTGTTGGCCAAGCTTGGCCAAGGTTGATAGCATGGATGCCATGAGGGTCAACGTCGGCCAGGCGAAGACGAACCTCTCGAGCCTGCTCGCCCGCGTGGAGGCGGGCGAAGAGGTGGAGATCGCCCGCAACGGGGTTCCGGTGGCACGCCTCGTGCGAGTCGAGCCGCAGGTGACACCTGGCGAGAGGTTCCTGGCCACGAGCGGCGCCCTGGCGGGCAAGATCTGGATCTCTGAGGACTTCGAGTTCAGCGAGCAGGAGCTGGACGAGATGTACGCCGAATGGGACGAGGAGGACAAGCTTCTGTGAGGCTCCTGCTCGATACGCATGTTCTGCTATGGCAGCAGGAGGGACGCCTGGATCGCATCGGAGGTGCGACGGAGGCGATAGCGACAGCCGAGGAGCTGCTGGTCAGCGTCGTCTCGTTCATCGAGGTCGGCATCAAGGCGGCCACGGGCAAGCTCCGCCTCCCCGTTGGCCTCCGCGAGCACGTTCTGGAGAGCGGCGCGCGGATACTCAGCCTCGCGCCCGAACATGGTCTGGACGTCGCCACGCTCCCGCTGCATCACTGCGATCCCTTCGATCGCCTGCTGATCGCACAGGCGCGGAGCGAGGGTCTCACGATCCTCACGGCGGACCGGCACTTCACCGCCTACGACGTCCCGGTCATCCTCGCCGGCGCTTCCTGACCGTCGTTCCAGCGCCCGCAGGAGATAGAGCCTGCCGACTGGCTAAGCTGGCCCCGGAGCACCAGCCGAGCCAGCAGAGGAGGCAGAGCGATGACGCAGAAGGCGCTGTGGGAGCGGACGGTCGAGCTCACGATCTCGGTCGGCGAACGTATCCTGGCCCCGATCGAGCGCTTCATCGGGCGAAAGTCGCTAGTGGGCGACGCGACGTTCTTCGACAACGAGCGCTTTCCCTGGATCGCGCACGTCGAGGAGAACTGGGCGGTCATCCGCGAGGAGCTCGAGCGCGTGCTCGAGGACCGCGAGGGCCTTGCCAACTTCCAGGACATCTCCAAGGATCAGATCGAGATCACAGACGACGACCGCTGGAAGACGTTCTTCCTCTACGGCTACGGCTTCGAGGCCAAGCTCGGCGTCGAGATGTGCCCGCGCACGGCCGCCCTCATGCGCGAGATCCCGGGCATGACCACCGCGATGATCTCGATCCTCTCGCCGCGCAAGCACATCCTCGACCACCGCGGCCCCTACAAGGGCGTGCTGCGCTACCACCTCGGGCTGGTCGTGCCCGAGGACGCCGAGGCCTGTCGCATCCGCGTGGGCGAGGACTTCCGCCACTGGGAGCAGGGCGGGAGCATGATCTTCGACGACACCTTCAACCACGAGGTCTGGAACGACACCGACGAGACGCGGGTGGTGCTGTTCGTGGACGTGCTGCGCCCGCTGCCCGAGCCGTGGGCGACGGTCAACAGGCTGATCGTCAAGGCGATCGGCTACTCCCCCTTCGTGCTCGACGCCAAGCGCAACCAGGAGGCCTGGGAACGGCGCTACCTCGAGCGCAGGCGCACGGCCTCGGCGGCGGCCTCGCAGGAGCGGCCCACCGCGCAGAGCGCCGCCTGAGCCCCTCGCAGCGAGCTCTTCAGGCCGGCAGCTCGGAGAGGAACCGAAGCATCTCCGGGATGACCACGGCGGCCTTCTCCCGGTGCGGCCAATGTCCGGCCCCCTCCACGATCAGCGCCCGGCTGGGCCCGGGCAGCAGCGCCGCCGTGGCCCCGTACAGCCCCTCCTGGCCGAGCGCGTGATCGCCGCCGATGATCAGACCGGGGACCGCCCCCACCCTCTCCACGGCCGGGGCTCCCCCGAGTGGCAGGTCGCGGTAGTAGGCGATCGCACCCTCGAGCGTCTCCTGGGGTGACAGGGCCTCCTTGGCGCGGCGCAAGGTCTCCTCGCGCTCGGGGCCCGTCCAGTCGGGCGCCCAGCGGCGGTAGAGGGTGTCGAGGTAGGCGAAGTCCTGGCGCCGGCAGTGCCAGGCGGCCCACGGCATCTTCAGCGCGATGAAGTGGCGCACCGCCCACATCGCCTGGGGCGTGCGGCGCAGCACCGCCGGGTGAGGGATGCCCGAGGTGACGATCGCGCGGACGCGGTTCGGTTCCAGGGCGGCGGCCACGTAGGTGAGCAGCGCGCCCCAGTCATGGCCGATGAGCACGGCGCGATCGATGCCCATCGCGTCGAGCAACGCCAGCGCGTCGCGTCCCAGCGTCTCCGGGTCATAGCGGCGGCCGGGAACGATCGTCTCGGGGTGATATCCCCGCAGCCAGGGCACGGTGACGCGCCAGCCGGCGCCCACGAGCGCCTCGGCGATCTCAGACCACGAGTAGGGCGTGTCGGGGAAGCCGTGCAGGAGCACGATGTCCGGCCCCTCCCCCATCTGCGAGAGGACGTGGGACCGCCCCTCATGCGAGATCGTGCGGAACTCCACGATCTCAGTCTATGGGACGGGGTAACCGTCGCGGAGGGGTGACTCGCGCGTGCGCGCACGCGCGCGCGAGTCACCACCTTCAGACGTTGGACACGTCGAACCCGGTGCCCTGCAGCAGTTCGTTGGCCCGGGCGTTGAGGATCGTGAACTCCCCCGTGAGGATCAGCACGCCGAGCACGATCATCACGGCGCCGCCCACGCCGATGATCACGGGGAAGTGGCGCTTGACGACCGCCAGCGCCAGCGTCATCCGCTCGAAGGCCAGCGCGATCAGTAGGAACGGGATCGCCAGCCCGAGCGAGTAGAAGGCGAGCAGCAGCGCGCCGTGGGCGGCCGAGTTGGAGATCGCAGCCTGGGTGAGGATCGCGCCGAGGGTGATGCTCGTGCAGGGCGTCCAGGCGATCGCGAAGGCGGCCCCCGCAACGATCGGCCCGCCCTTCCCGGCGAGGCGCAGGAGCGACTCCGAGTGCCACTCGCGGTTGAAGATCGCCACGAAGGGCGTGGCAAGGAAGATCAGTCCCATCAGGATGATCACCACCCCGCCGGCCTGCTCGAGCGCGTGTTTGTGCGCGTTGAGGCTCGAGCCGATGACCGTCGCGCTCATCCCCAGCAGGATGAAGATGGCCGAGAAGCTCGCGATGAACAGCAGGCTCGGTTTGAGCACCCGCCGCGCCCCCACCCCCCCTTTCAGATCGGCCGGCGTGACGCCGATCACCGTCGAGAGGTAGCCGGGCACGAGCGGCAGCACGCAGGGCGAGAGGAAAGACACGAGCCCGGCTGCGAGCGCGAGCGGGATGCCCACGCCCGTTGCCGTGTCGGAGGTGGAGGCGATGATCAGATGTACGCTCGTCATGGGCTCGGCTGCCCCACAGCATCGCGCGTCTGGGCACGCAGCTCGGCCACCTCGCGCTCGAGGCGCGCCACCCGCTCGTGGAGATCGTCGATCGGGACGGCCGGGGAGCCGGCGAAGTCGGGTTGGGCGAAACCCGTGCCGGGACTGCGTGGCGCCGGCTGCTCCTCCCCGTCGTCATCCTCCTGCTGGAGCAGCTGGGCGTAGCGCTCCTCCTTCTGTCCCGGACGGCGCTCGAGGCGCCGCACGAGCTCGTGCTCGATCAGCCTGTCGAGGGTCTCATGCACGCCGCCCAGGTCACCGAAGGCGTGCATTCGCTCTGTGCGCTGCTTGAGCTCTCCCGGGGTCTGCGCTCCGCGTAGCATCAGCACGCAGACGACCGCCTGCTCGCCCGCGTCCATCGGTAGGGCTTCCGCGAGCAGATGGCGGTACTTGGGCGCGCGAGAGCCCGCGCCGCTGGCCAGGCGTGTGATGCCGCGCCGTTCCAGGCGGTGCAGGGCGTCGCGGATCACTGCCTCGTCGTAGTCGACCACGGGCTCGCGGTTGGTCGACTGGTTGCACGCCAGGCGCAGCGCGTTGAGCGACAGCGGATAGGCGTCGGGGGTGGTGCGCTGCTTTTCCAGCAGGCAGCCGAGAACGCGCGTCTCAGGCGCGGTCAGCGAGCGGATCCAGGCGGGTTTCACGGCTCTTGCAGGGTAGCTGAGGGCATCGCGCCGCCGCGGGCGCTCACCGGTGCCGGCGGCGAGCTGTGCGAGCGATCAGCGTGGCCGCGGGGCCGCGCGTCGCGCCGCGCAGGCCCACGACCTGCGCCGAGCAGCCGTGGGAGCGCCGGTAGAGTCACTGTGTGAGCAGCCAGCCCTTCGCCCAGGGACGCAGTGGTGGAGGCCACCACACGCCGCCGCCGAAGCTGCGTCCCGAGGACGTCCCCGACAAAGCCGTCTCGCTGCGGCGGATCGGACGCCTGTTCATCCCCTACCGCGTGCGCCTCGGCCTGCTGCTCGGCCTGATCGTGCTCGGCTCGGTGCTCAGCATCGCCACGCCGTTCCTGCTGCGCGAAGCGGTCAACAAGGGGATCCTCAAACACGACCTCACGCTGCTGTCGTGGCTGGTGGGCGGGATGATCGCGCTGGCCGTGATCACCGGCGTGATAGGAGTGGCGCAGACCTGGATCTCGAACCAGGTCGGTCAGCGCGTGATGCACGACCTGCGCGCGGCGGTGTACGCGCACCTTCAGCGGATGTCGCTGGCGTTCTTCACGCGCACCCGCTCGGGCGAGGTGCAGGCGCGCATCGCCTATGACATCGGCGGCATCGACGACGTCGTGACGAGCACCGCGACCTCGACCGTCTCGACGGTGGCGACGGTCACGGCCACGGTCGTGGCGATGTTCGCACTGAGCTGGCGCCTGACCGTCTTCTCCCTGATTCTGCTGCCGTTCTTCGTGTGGCTCACGCGCCGGGTGGGCAACGAGCGCCGGCGCATCCAGTCGGTGCGCCAGGGCCGCCTGGCGGACATGTCGACGCTGGTCGAGGAGTCGCTGTCGGTCTCGGGGATCCTGCTGGGAAAGACGATGGGACGCTCCCACGAGCTCGTCGGGCGCTTCTCCTCGGAGTCCAGCGAACTGGCCGATCTCGAGGTCCGCGCACGCATGGCGGGGCGCTGGCGGATGGCCTCGGTGCAGATGAGCTTCGCGATCATGCCCGCCGCGGTCTACTGGTATGCGGGCTACAACATCTCCCACAGCCACAACCCGATCACGATCGGCACGATCGTCGCGTTCACCGCGCTGCAGACGCGCCTGCTGTTCCCGATGCAGCAGCTGCTGTCGGTGGGCCTGGAAGTGCAGACCTCGCTCGCGCTGTTCGGGCGGATCTTCGAGTACCTCGACCTGCCCGTGGACATCGTCGAGCGCCCCGGGGCGCGCGAGCTGCACGACGTGCGGGGTGACGTGCGCCTGACCGGCGTCTCCTTCCGCTACGCGCCGGAGTCGCCGTGGACGCTCCAGGAGATCGACGCCGAGATCCCGGCGGGCACGCGCACGGCGCTGGTGGGCGAGACCGGCTCGGGCAAGACCACGCTGGCCTATCTGGTCGCGAGGCTGTACGAGCCCCAGCAGGGCTCTGTGAGCATCGACGGCGTGGACATCCGCGACCTGACCCTCGACTCGCTGGCGGCGAACGTGGGCCTGGTCTCCCAGGAGACCTACCTGTTTCACTCCTCGATCCGCGAGAACCTGCGCTTCGCCTGCCCCGAGGCCAGCGACGGGGAGATCGAAGACGCGGCGCGCGCGGCCCAGATCCACGATCTGATCTCCTCGCTTCCCGACGGCTACGACACGCCGGTGGGCGAGCGTGGCTACCGCTTCTCGGGCGGTGAGAAGCAGCGCATGGCGATCGCGAGGACCGTGCTTCGCAATCCGCCCGTGCTGATCCTCGACGAGGCGACCTCGGCGCTCGACAACGAGACCGAGCGCGCGGTGCAGCAGGCGCTGGACGACCTCGCCCGTGGGCGCACCACGATCGCCATCGCCCACCGCCTCTCGACGATCCGCGACGCCGACCAGATCCTGGTGCTGGACGCCGGGCGGATCGTGGAGCGGGGTGATCATGACGAGCTCGTTCAGTTGGGTGGCCGCTATGCAACGCTCCTGAGCGGCGCGGAGGTCGGGGACGATCAGGCGATCGCGTCGATGTTCAGGCGCACGTAGTCGACGACCACCGGCTCGCCCAGGACCTCGAGCACGTCGTCCATGAAGGGCTCGCGCAGCGCCTCGGGCAGCTGCTGGACGTGGGGCCCGAGCACGATCGTGGAGAGGTATGCGCGCGGCTCCTCCGGTTGGCGCGGCGCCGGTGCAAGCCAGCACTCGGCGGCGGCGAACCCGGCGGCCAGCAGGCGCTCCCGCGTGACATCCGGCGATGCGTAGTGCCAGGGCGCACGCCAGCCCTCGAAGTGGCGCGCATAGGGCTCGCGCTCGATCACGCTGCGCACCCGTCCGCGCAGGTGCGCGATGTTGCCTTCTCCCCCGCACTGCGCCGCGAGCGCTCCGCCGGGGCGCAGGGCGGCGTGGAGCCTGGCGAAGAGACGCTCGTGATCGGAGATCCAATGGAAGGTGGCGGTCGAGAGGATCGCGTCGAGGGGCTGCTCGAGGTCGAGCTCGAGCAGGTCCATGACGCGCACGTCGGCCTGCCCTCCGAGGCGCTCCGTGGCCGCCTGGACCATCGAGGGCGACTCGTCGAGCGCGATCACGTGTCCGCGCGGCACGCGCTCGATCAGTGCGGCGGTGATGCGCCTGGAGCCACAGCCTGCGTCGAGCACCAGCTCGTCACCGCTCAGCTCCAGGCGGTCGAGGACCTCGAGTCCGAGCGCCTCCATGGTCGCCGAGACGCGGTCGTAGCTCTCGCCATCCCAATCCCGCGTTGGCATACGAGCGTACGTTATCACGTACCAACTTCGGCGACGAGCTCGCTCAGGACCTTCGAGAGCTGTCCTCCCTGCCAGGCGATCGGCGAGCGCGCCGGCGGCCCCTGATCCTCGACGAGCAGCCGCGCCCCGGGGATCGCGGCGGCGTAGCGCTCGCCCACCGCCAGGGGATGCCCGGGGTCGGCCCCGTCGCGGCTTGCGACCACCACGACCGGCACCTCGATCGCCCCGAGCGCGCCCATCGACTCGAACGGGCGCGAGCGGGGAACCACTTCGAGCGCGTTGGCCACCGCCTCGGGGTGCTCGTGCGCAGACAGGCGCTGGCGCAGCACGCGCTCGAGCGTCGCGCGCCACGCCTCGGAGACTCCGGCCAGGTCGTACGCGTGCACGAACCCCTCCACCCCTCCCTCCCTGAGCCCACGGGCGAGGGCATCCCAGCCACCGAGCTCGGCGGCCGAGAGCGTGCGCTCGGGGTCGAACGCGGGCGTGATGATCGCGAGCGCCCGCACACGCTCGGGGTGGGCGAGCGCGAAGCGCAGCGCCGTGTGTGCGCCCATCGAGGCGCCGGCGATGACCGCGCTCTGCAGGCCCGTGGCGTCGAGCACCGCCTCGAGATCGAGCGCGAGGTGCTCGTAGCCGTAGGCGCGCTCCGGCGCCGGGCTCGAGCGACCATGTCCGCGGGCGTCGTAGGCGATCACCCGGTGCCCGGAGCGCTCGAGCGCGCGAGAGCCCATGACGACATAGCGGCGCGTGGCGCTGAGCCCGTGTGCCAGCACGATCGCCTGGCCCTCCCCGCTCTGCTCGCCCGACAGCACGACGCCGTCCGAACGGACGGCCAGCACGCTCGGCTCGGCGCTCACGGGCGCCTCAGGCGGGGACGGCGGCGAGCGTGCGGATCAGCTCGGCCGAGCGCTCGGGCCGCTCCCAGAAGAACAGGTGCCCGACGCCGTCGAGGATCTCGAGCTGCGCGCCCGGGATCAGCGAGGCGATCATGCGACCGTTCTGCACGGGGAGCATCTGGTCCTCGGTGCCGTGGATCACGAGCGTGGGCATCGTCAGGCCGGCCAGGCGATCGTGCGTGTCATGAGCCAGGACGGCCTGCGCCTGCGCCATCACGACGGGCACCGCGACCGCGCGCCGCTGGGCTATCTCCAGGAAGACGGCGTAGGCGTCATCGTCGGCGGCCTTTGCGGCGGAGACGTTGATCTCCCAGCCGGTGCGAATCGCGCGCTCGCGGTCACCGGAGCTGATCGCCTCGAACAGGCGCTGGAGGATCTCGGGCGCGGCGTGCGAGCTGCCCTCCCCGCCGCAGTAGGTGCAGCCGAGCGTGAGCGTGCGCACGCTCTCGGGATGGGCGAGCGCGAGCTCCTGGGCGATCATCCCGCCCATCGAGATGCCGAGCACGTGGGCCGAGTCGATTTCCAGGGCTTCCAGTAGGCCGTGGGCGTCCTCCGCCAACCCGGAGATCGTGAGCTCTCCCTCGAGGCGTGTGCTGTCGCCGATGCCACGGTGGTCGTAGACGATCACCTCGAAGCTCTCGCGCAGGGCCTCCAGGAACGGCTCGCCCCAGTGCAGGGCCGTGCCGCTCATGCCCATGATCGCCAGCAGCGGCGGCCCGGAGCCGCCGCGTTCGTAGCTGAGCTCGATGTCGCCCACGGGGATCACGGACACGCCTCGATCGTAGCGCGCGCCCGCGCAGGCACGGCACGCCGAAGCAGGCGCTCGCGTTGCTCAGACGGGCAACGCGAGCTGCGCGCGAGCCTCGGCCGCATCCGCGCGAGCGGCGCCCGAGCCGGCGGAGACGCCTTCGCCTCCCGGTGCGGCGCTCAGGCCGGCGACGCGAACTCCCAGCAGCCGCACGGGGCGCGGCGGCGAGTAGTCCTCGAGCAGCCGCAGCGCCTGGGCGGTGACGAGCTCGACGTCGCATGTGGGCTCGGGCACAGTTCGCGCGCGAGTAACAGTGGTGAAGTCGTCGAGGCGTACCTTGATGGCGATCGTGCGTCCCCGGCGGCCGTTCGCGGAGAGGCTCGCGCACAGCTCGCCGGCCATGCGCGAGAGCGCTGCGCGCAGCTCCTCGGGATCCTTCAGATCGAGGTCGAAGGTCCGCTCGCGCGACTCCGAGACGACCTTGTGGGCGGCGCCCACCTCGCCGTCGTGCTCGAAGCGGGCGCGCCTGCGCAGCTCGCGTCCGAGGTTTGCTCCGAAGCGCTCGACGAGCAGCTGCTCGGGTGCACCGGCCACCGCGGCGAGCGTGCTCAGGCCCAGCTCGGCAAGCCTCGCAGCCGTCTTGGGGCCGATGCCCGGCACCAGGCTGGGCGGGGCCGCGGCGAAGCGGGCGCAGGCCTCTTCGCGGGTGAGCGCCACGAAGCCGGCGGGCTTCTCGGCGTCGGATGCGACCTTGGCGACGAGCTTGTTGGGGCCGATGCCGACCGAGCAGGTGAGCTCGGTTGCCGCCTTGATCTCGGCCACCAGCCGGCGCATGGCGGTGCGCGGTGAGAACAGCCCCTCGAGGTCGAGGTAGGCCTCGTCGAGACCCACCACCTCGACGCGCTCCACGTGATCCCGCACGATGCCCATCATCTGTGCTGAGGCCGCGCGGTAGGTCGGGAAGTCCGGCGGGAGGAAGATCGCCTGCGGGCACAATCTCCGCGCGCGCGAGGCCGGCATGGCTGAGCCGACGCCGTAGCGGCGGGCCTCGTAGCTCGCTGTGGTCACCACCGCGCGCGGGCCGCTGCCGGAGACGACGACCGGCTTGCCGCGCAGCTCTGGGTGGCGGCGCAGCTCGATCGAGACGTAGAAGGCGTCGGCGTCGAGGTGCGCGACGCGCAGGGACTCTGAGGCGGACACGGCTCCCTGAGAACCTAGCGCCGCGGGCGGCGGTCGGCAGGGCCTCAGCCGACGCGCGCCGGGGTCAGCAGCTCGCGGCGTGAGGATATGCCGAGCTTGCGGTAGATGTGGCGGGCGTGGGTGCGCACGGTCTCCACGCTGATGCTCAGGTCGGCGGCGATCTGGGCGTTGGAGCGCCGGCGCTGCAGCTCGGCCAGCACGTCGGACTCGCGAGCGGTGAGCAGTCCCGAGCCCGAAGACGGGGCGCCGTCGGCGCCCCTTGGGATCAGCTGCAGCCCGCGTGAGGCCAGATGGATGGCGTTGAGGACGTCGCGCTCCTGGGTGCCCTTGGACAGGCAGGCGGCGGCTCCGAAGGCGAGCAGCTGGGCTGCCTCGACACTCGAGGCGTGGTCGGCGAGCAGCAGCAGATGGGTCGCGGGATGACGGATGGTGAGCTCTCGCACCTCGATCGGGCTGCGCAGCGTGCCGGCGTCGAGGATCGCCACGCGCGGATCGTGGCGGCGCAGGACGGCGTCCAGCTGCGCCGGAGCCATGTCGCGGGCCACGAGCTCGAGGCTTGGGTCGTCCTGCACCAGTCCCCGCAGCCCGCGGGCGAGGAGGTCTGGAAAGCGCCCGACCGCGACGGTGATCGCTGAGGTCTCAGACATGACGATGCACCATCCTATCGGCAAACACACGTCAAAGGGTGAGCGGCATATCACCCTGCAACCACCCTTTGCCTCCCCCAAAGATCCCCCGTAAAAGGGGAGCCGCGGGCGGTCGCGCGCGCGGGCATCTCTGCAATCGTCCTGTGAACAACTTCCGGACCGCTGAGGACGGGCCGGGACGAGGGGCCACGGAGTGCGCTGCGGCTCAAGAGCGAATGCGACCCACGGAACGGGAGAGGGGTATCCGATGCGCGATAGCCGAGAGCCACAGACCGAGGGATCTGTGAGCAGACTGGCGCGCGCGGGTCGCCGTCTCCGCACCACGCGCCGGCTGTGGGCGGGTTCGCTCGCGCTGCTCCTACCCCTCGTCCTCGTGCTCGTGGCGTTCCTCGCGCCGATCGGCCAGGCCAAGGAACGCTCACCCGAACGCGAAGCGGCGAGGAACACCCGCCTCGCCGAACGGCTGCAGCGCGCCGAGGAACGCAAGGCCCAGCGCGAAATGCAGGAAAGGGCGCGCAGGGAACGCTCCGAGCGGGCCAAGACCAAAGAGGAAGAACGCGAGAACGGCGTGGTCAAGATCAGCTGCACCCAAGTGAGCTGGACCTTCAGGGGCTTCCCGGACCTGCCGGGCAACACGGTCACCGAGAAACTCACGATCGGCCACCTTCCGGCGACGCTGAGGACGTTCACCTTCGATGGCACGACCGGGACCGACGTGGTGGCGATCAACGCACCCCCCGGTCCCGGAGGTGCGGGCTACAAGATCGACGCGTGGGGAAAATGGACGACCAACGGCTTCCACGGCGCGTTCGACATCCACGCCAAGGTCACGTGTCCCCCCGCCCCAGCGCTGGCGATCGAAAAGCTCCAGCTGATAGCGGGCGCCGGCGGCTCCTACACGAGCACGCCCGTGACCGGCCAGGTCGGCCAGACCGTCGACTACGAGATCGTGGTGCGCAACACGGGCAACGTCCCGCTGAGCCTCGGCAACTTCAGCGACCCCCGCTGCGACGAAGAAACGATCAGCGGCGGCCCCGGGGTGGCGGAACTGGCGGCGGGCGCCTCGACGACCTACCTCTGCAGCCACCTGCTGGGCACGGCCGACCAGACATCCGGCAGGTACCTGAACGCGGTGACGCTCATCGCGACCCCGCCCGAGGGCGAAGGCTCGCCGATCTCGAAAACCTCGAACACGGTGGAAGTGCGGGTGCCACCGGTGACACAGCCGCACAAAGAAGAAAAAACGTCCTCGACAACGACCACCACTCCCCCGCCGACCGTGAGCGCCTCGACGCTCGGCAGCATCACCACCCAGCCCCCGCGATCGGGGGTGCTGGCGTTCTCGGCGGCCAGCGTCCCGAGGCTGAGCGGGCCCCAGGGCTGCGTGCGCCGCGGCTTCCGCGTGACGATCAAGTCGGCGGGAGTGGCGAGCGTGACCTTCTACCTGGACGGCCACAAGCTGAAGCGGTTGACGGCCCACAGCGCGCGCAAAGGCCAGCTGTCGATCGTGATCGACCCGTCGAAGCTGCGTGTGGGGGCACACCGCCTGCTGGCGAAGATCACGATGGTCAAGGCCCCGGGCGCAGCAAGGGCATTGACGGCATCGCGCCGGATGATCGTGCTGCGCTGCGCCTCGGCGGCGCTCACGCCCAAGTTCACCGGCTAGCGTGCTCGCGCTCCACGCAGCCGGGGCCCCTCGGCGCCGCGCATCGCTGGCCGTGCTGGCGGCCGGCGTGTTCGTAGCGATGCAGCTCGGCATGCTCGCTCTCTCAGCGCAGGCGCAGGGCTCGCCGACTGCGCTCGTGCGCATCTCAGATCTGCACAGGATCTCCCGCTGGGCCTATCCCACCTACGAAGCGGCCGTTCGCGCGAGCCCCTCCGAGCGTGCGCGCACGCTCGGGCACCTGCGGTTCCTGACCGACGACGGGCAGGCGGAGCTGTACGTGGTGCTGGCAGCCGAGCAGCCCCTCTCCGCCGCGGGCTGGGTTCGCCTCGAGCTGCCGGGCAGGCCCAACGGCAGGACCGGCTGGGTGCCCGGGGACGCGCTCGGCGCATTTCACACGGTCGATGGCTATCTGCTCGTCGACCAGCGCGATCTGCGCGCGACGCTCTTCCGCGACGGCCGCGCGATCTTCAGCGCGCCGGTGGGAACGGGCAAGGCGAGCACGGTCACCCCGGCCGGGCACTTCTACGTGATGGAGAAGCTGATCACGCTCAACGCTCCCGTCTACGGACCGTTCGCGCTCGGCACGAGCGCCTATGCGCCAACGCTCAACGAATGGCCGGGCGGAGGCGTGGTGGGCGTGCACGGGACCGACGAACCGAAGCTGATCCCCGGGCGACCGTCGCACGGGTGCATCCGCATGCGCAACGCGGACATCGCACGCCTGTGGCGGATCATCTCGGTGGGGACCCCGATCGAAATCACATGATCGGTCCTGGGGGCTCGGGGTGTGTCCCGCCGGCGGACGCTCAGGCGACGAGCTCATGCGCGACGGGCGTGCTCGCCGGGGCGAGCACGCCGAGCACCCGCATGAGCGCCTCGACCACCTGCTCGTCGAACTGCGTGCCGGCGTGGCGGCGCAGCTCCTCGATCGCGAACTCCTGACCCGGCGCCGTGCGATAGGGGCGATCGGAGATCATCGCCTCGAAGGCGTCGGCCACGTGGATGATGCGCGACTCGAGCGGGATCTCCTCGTGGCTGAGGCCGTCGGGATAGCCTAGCCCGTCGAGGCGCTCGTGGTGGTGGCGGACCCAGCGCGCCCGCTCGGGCATGTCGGCGGCCAGGATGATGCTCTCGCCGAGCACGGCGTGCGCCTTCATCTGCTCGAACTCCTCCGCGGTCAGCTTGCTCGGCTTGCGCAGGATGGCGTCCGGAATGCCGATCTTGCCGACATCGTGAAGGAGCCCGGCGACCCGCACGCGGCTGACCTGCTCGGGCGTGAGCCCGAGCTCGGTGGAGATCGCGGCGCACAGGTTGGAGACGGTCTGCGAGTGGCTCTGTGTGTAGGAGTCCTTGGCGTCCACGGCCAGCGCCAGGGCGTTGGTCAGGGTGCGGATGTGGTGCTCGTCGACCTGCAACGGCGAGGAGGACTCGAAGGGAGTCATGTCCGGCGTGAACATGGCGGCGGCCTGGCCGCTTCGCTTGGCGGAGATCAACGCGCGGTCGGCCTCGCGGATCACCTCGTCCTTGGAACAGGCTCCGCGCGCGGCCGAGACCCCCGCGGTCGCCTGTAGCGGCACTCCGCCGAGTTGGGCGAGCGTCGCCTGGAGGCGCTGGGCGAACTGGAACCCGGCCCACGAGCCGGTTGAGGGGAGGATCACCGCGAACTCATCGCCCCCGATGCGGTAGGCGCGCTCGTCGGTGCCCTGTGTCGCGGTGAGCGCCGCGCCCAAGGAGTGCAGCTGTTCATCGCCGAGCTGATGACCGTGGGTGTCGTTGATCGACTTGAGATCGTCGACGTCGAACAGGACGAGCGCGAGCGGAGCGCCCGCGGTGGCTGCGCGCAGGAGCTCCTGCTGGAGCTCCTCATGGAAGGCGCGATGGTTGCGCAGTCCGGTCAGCGGATCGGTGATCACCAGCGCGGAGAGGCGCGCGAGCTCGTTTGCCCGCAGGATCGTCCCGGCGCGGCGATAGCGGCGGACCACGAGGCTCATCGCACCCACCAGCCCGACCGCGAGCACGATCGAGATCAGGCCCGCGTCGAACGCCGAGGACTCGGCTCCGACGAGTTTTGCGTCCTGTGCCGTCGCCTCGCGGGATGCGGCGCGTGCCTGGGCGAAGACGTAGGACTCGAGCACGGCGAAGACCGGGTCGGTGAAGCGATGATCGATCGAGGTCGAGAGCTCGAGGTTGCCCGAGTAGACGGCCGCGAACATCCGCAGGGTGTCCGATTCATATCGTTCGTGAGCCACGAGCAGGCGCGTGAGCGCTCGCCTCGCCGACGCGGAGCCGGCGAGCGCGCTCGCCCTACGCAGATCGGTGACCAGGTTGTGTCCGGCCTGACCGTGTTCGGCGAGCACGCTTGGGCTGGGTTCCAAGCGGTACTTGCGCTCCAGCGACTCGTTCTGGCCGATCCAGTAGCGGGCGTCCTCGTAGACGCCGGCGAGCCGGTTGGCCGTGCGGGCGGCGCTCGCCTTGTCGACCACGCCTCTCTGAGCCGACAGCGCGAAGACCGCGAGCGCGGTCAGCCCGGCCACCATGACGATCGTGCTGATGCGCACAACGGCCCGACCTGGGGACCGCGGGGTCGAAGCTGGGCGCTTCATGGTTTGAGATCCTCGCCGGGCGATCCTCGCCCTGCCGGTTGGGTTCGCGGGACGCTGCCTCGCGGTGGGTTGACCTGGGGATCGAGCCTAGTCCAGCATGCTGAATATGGGACATTACATTCCAATAGCTTGACCGACAATTGTAGACGATTTGTCAATGGCCGTGCCACCCTACGCCCGTGCGTGGGGCTTCTGGTCCGCGACGTGGGCAACGCTCCTGGGGTAGGCTTCGCCGAACACCCATGGACCTGACCTTCAGCCCCAAGGAGATCGCCTTCCGCGACGAGCTGCGCGGCTGGCTGGCCGAGAACCCGCCAGCCTCCGAGCCCGCCGAGGGCGGCGAGGACGAGGGCGGGGAAGGGGCTCAATTCAAGTGGCGCCGGGACTGGCAGCGGCGCCTCTACGACGCCGGCTGGGCGGCGCCCGCGTGGCCCACCGAGTACGGCGGGCGCGGGGCATCGCTGACCGAATCGGCGATCTACTTCGAAGAGATCGGGCGCGCGCGCGTGCCGATGGCGGCCAACGTGCTCGGCCTGCTGCTGGGCGGCCCCACGCTGATGGTGTGGGGCACGGACGAGCAGAAGGAGCGCCACCTGCCGCCGATCCTCTCGGCCGAGGAGATCTGGTGTCAGGGCTTCTCAGAGCCCGACGCGGGCTCGGACCTGGCCTCGCTGAAGACCCGCGCGGTCAAGGAGGGCGATGAGTGGGTGGTGAGCGGCCAGAAGGTGTGGACGAGCGGCGCCCAGTACTCGAAGTGGTGCATGCTCGTGGCGCGCTCGGACAACGAGGCGGCCAAGCACAAGGGCCTGACCTACTTCCTGATGGACATGGAGCAGGATGCCGTGCAGGTGAGACCCCTGCGCCAGATCACCGGGGAGGCGGAGTTCAACGAGCTGTTCATCGAGGAGGCCCGCATCCCTGACGCCAATGTCGTCGGTGGCGTGGGCAACGGCTGGAAGGTCGCGCTGACGACGCTGATGAACGAGCGGGCGGGCCTCGGCTTCGCGCTGCAGATCCGCCTGCGCCAGCTGCTCGACGATCTGATCGCCAAGGCGGCCGAGCGCGGGCTGCTCGATGACGCGCGCATCGCCGATGCGCTGGCCGAGCTGCACGTGCGCTGCGAGTCGATCCGCCTGCTGGCCTGGAAGGGCCTCACCGACGTCGAGCGCTACGGCCAGCCCGGGCCCGAGGGGTCGCTCGTGAAGTGGCTGTGGTCGGACACCAACCAGCGTCTGACCCAGCTCGCCGTGGACATCGTCGGACCGGAGGCCCTGACGGCGGGTGAGAGCTGGAGCTATGAGCTGCTGCGGGCGCGCGGCAACACGATCGAGGGCGGCACCACGGAGGTCCTGAAGAACATCGTGGCCGAGCGCGTGCTCGGGCTGCCGCGACTCAAGGTGGCGGCATGATCTTTAAGGAGCTCCGCCCTTCGGGCTCCGCTGGAGGGGTTGCCTAGTCATGGACTTCGGCTTCACGGACGACCAGCGCGACATCCAGCGCACGGCGCGCGACCTGCTCGGCGAGCGCGCCAAGCCGGAGCGGGTGCGCGAGCACGCGGAGTCCGGACGGATGGACACGGAGCTCTGGCGCGAGCTGTGCGAGCTGGGCTGGCCCGGTATCGCGATCTCGGAGGAGCATGGCGGAGGCGGTCTCGGATTGATCGAGCTGGGGATCCTCTGCGAGGAGCTCGGCCGCTCCCTCGCCCCCGTCCCCTTCCTCCCGAGCGCGATGGCGGCCACGGTGATCGAGCACGGCGGCTCGCCCGAGCAGCGCAGGCGCTGGCTCCCGAGCCTTGCCTCCGGTGAGAGCATCGGCGCCCTCGGCACGGCGCTCGACGGCACAGCCGAGTTCGTGATCGGCGGCGCGGACGCCCAGGTGATCGTGCTGATCGAAGACGACGGGAGCGCCCGGGTCCTGGCGGCCGATGAGGCCGAGGTGAGCCCGCTGGCCTCGATCGACCCGACCCGCTCGGCGGCGCGCGTGAGCGCGGAGGACGGCGGCGAGCTGCTCGCCGATGGTTGCGCGGGCCTCGGACGCGCGCTGGTGGCCGTCAGCTCAGAGCTCGTCGGCGTGTGCGACAGGGCGCTTGCGATGACGGTCGAGTACGTCAAGGAGCGCAAGCAGTTCGGCGTGCCCGTGGGCGCCTACCAGGCCGTTTCGCACCGTTGCGCGCAGATGCTGCTGGAAACCGAGAAGGCCCGCTCGACCGCTGCCTTTGCGGCATGGACGGCCGATTCGGACCCCGAGCGCCTGGCCGAGGCGGCGGCGATGGCCAAGGCGGCCGCGTCGGATGCCGGCCGTGAGGTCACCGCCAGCGCGATCCAGGCCCACGGCGGCATCGGCTTCACCTGGGAGGCGGACGTGCACTGGCTCTACAAGCGTGCACAGGTCGATGCGGTGCTGCTCGGTGGAGCCGGCCGACACCGCGCCCGCCTCGCGGAGATCCTGGCCGACAAGGTCCGCGCCTCAGCCGCGGCCTGAGCCCACTCGCGTCCTGCGCGCGGGCGAGGTCGAGGCGTCTCGCGCGGGGTAGCCTCTCCCCCATCAGGACAGCGATCACGAAGGGGGAAGCGGGATGTCACGGGTGAATGTGTATGAGGGCGAGTTTCCGCTGGTGCGCGAGGAGATGGGCGTGCGCGGGCGACCGGTGGCGCGCCCTGCCGGCGCGCGCGAGCTGGGCGGCTCGGTCTACGAGCTGGCGCCCGGGGCCAGCGGCTTCAACCTGCACGCCGTGCTGGCGATCTCGACCGCCAACAGCCCGGACGTGGTCCTCTATGCGGAGAGCGACACGGTGGGAGTGGCCACGCGCCATCCCTTCGCGCCGCTGCCGGAGGACGACGACGAGGGCATAGTCGGGCTGTTCCGCCGCGAGGACAACCTCCGCCCGTCCTAGCCGATGTCGCGCTATGCAGCTTTCCTCCGCGGGATGAACGTGGGCCGGCACCGGCTGACAAACGAGGAGCTGCGCGCGCACTTCGACTCGATGGGCTTCCTCGATGTGGCGACCTTCCGGGCGAGCGGCAACGTGGTCTTCGCGGGCGAGGCGGCCGAGCCCGAGGATGTGAGGAGGCGCATCGAGGAGGGTCTCTCAGGCCTGCTCGGCTACGGCGTTCCTGCCTTCATTCGCACCGCGGCGGAGGTAAGGGCGATCGCCGCCAGGCAGGCCTTCCCGGCGAAGCGGATGGCTGCCTCCAAGGGCAAGCTGCAGGTGGCGATGCTGTTCGAGAAGCCCTCCCCATCGGCGCGCAAGGAGCTGATGTCGTTGGCCGGCGAGGCGGACAGATTGCTCCTGGACGAGCGCGAGCTCTACTGGCTGCCGAGCGGTGGGATCCTCGACTCGGGGCTCGACATGAAGCGGATCGAGGGACTGCTGGGAGCGATGACGATGCGCACCAAGGGGACGCTCGAGCAGATCGCCGCCAAGCACCTCTCTGAGTGACGCCGGCGAGGGCGAGCGGCGGGTAGGCTCCTGGAAACAGCGAGAGAGGAGCAGGGCAGTGATCGAGCCGTTGCCACGAGGGCGCAATCCGTTCGACGAGACGGGTGTCGCGCGCGATGCGCAGGGCCGCGCGCACTACCGTGCCCGCCCCGACTCGCTGGTGGCGATGCTCAAGGCGAGCGTCGAGCGTGAAACGCAGGCCAGGGCCCTGGTCGAGGTGGGCGGCTCGACGATCACCTACGGCGAGCTGTGGGAGCGCGCCACCCGCGTCGCGGGCGGCCTGCGCGGCCTCGGGGTGCAGCGCGGCGATCGCGTGGCTCTGCGCCTGGCCAACTCGATCGACTGGGTGCTGGCGTTCTTCGGCGCCCAGCTGGCCGGCGCGGTCGTGGTGCCGGTCAACACGCGCTTCACCGAGGAGGAGGTCGCCTACGTGGTCGAGGACTCAGGGGCGGCGTTCACGTTCGCTCCCGGCGCCGCGCTGCCCGACGGCGCTCCGCTCGTGGTCGAGGACCTCGTCCCCGACGATCTCGCGGCGATCTTCTACACGAGCGGTACCACCGGTTTCCCCAAGGGGGCGATGACCACCCACGCCAACTTCCTGACCAACAGCGAGAACGCCTTCCGCTGCCTGTCGGTCGATCGCTCCGAGGGCCCTGAGATCTCGACGCTCGTCTCGGTGCCGCTCTTCCATGTCACCGGCTGCAACAGCCAGCTGATCCCGGTGCTCGAGATGGGCGGGCGGGTGGAGATCCTCTCCGGCCCGCTCGATCTCGACGGCTTCTTCGAGGCGGTCGGCTCGCACGGGGTCAACCAGCTCGTCTCGGTACCGGCGATCTACCACGCGGTCGTGCGCCACCCCAAGTTCGCCGAGCTCGACGTCAGCGGCGTGCGCTGGGTCTCCTACGGCGGCGCGCCGATATCCGAGAGCCTCGTGGAGCGCATCAAGGAGGCCTTCCCAGGGGCTCGCGTGGGCAACGGCTTCGGCCTGACCGAGACCTCCTCCCTGACCTCGTTCCTGCCCCACGAGGAGGCTGCGGCGCATGCAGACTCGGTTGGCTTCGCGATGCCGGTGGTCGACGTGGCGCTGGACGAACCGGATCCGCGGACGGGCGTGGGAGAGCTGCTCGTGCGCGGCCCCAACGTGGTGGCGGGCTACTGGAACAAGCCGCAGGCCACCGCCGAGACGTTCGTGGACGGCTGGTTGCACACCGGCGATGTGGCGCGCGTGGACGGCGACGGGCTGATCTACATCGTGGACCGCAAGAAGGACATGATCAACCGCGGCGGCGAGAACGTCTACTCGATCGAGGTCGAAAACGTGCTCGCGGGGGCGCCGGCCGTGGGCGAGGCGGCGGTGGTGGCGGTGCCGGACGAGATGATGGGCGAGAAGGTCGGGGCGGTGATCGTGGCGCTGCCGGGGCGCCAGCTCGACGTCAACGCCGTGCTCGGGCACTGCCGCGCCCATCTCGCCGACTTCAAGGTCCCCCAGTACATCGCCGTGCGTGAGGATCCGCTCCCGCGCAACCCGGGCGGCAAGCTCTTGAAGGCGCACCTGCGCGAGGAGACCCGGTGGGGAAAGCCCCTTCGTTGACGACCACATCCCGAGGAGAGAGCCGATGGGAACCGTAGAGACCGTGCAGGGCGCCGTCGCAGAGGACGAGCTGGGCCTCGTCCTCGTCCACGAGCACGTCCGCTTCCGCGACGAGGCCGTGGCGGCGGAGTGGCCGGGGCGCTATGACGAGCAGCTCGAGCTGGACGCGGCCCTGGTCGCGGTGAGAGCGGCCAAGGAGCACGGGGTCAGGACGATCGTCGATCCGACGGCCATGTTCGGAGGGCGCGACGTGCGCTTCATGAAGCGTGTGGCTGAGGAGACGGGCGTGCCGATCGTGGCCTGCACGGGCATCTACAGCTACGACTATCTCCCCCACTACTTCGAGAACCGCGACGTGGACGTGATGGCCGACCACTTCGTCGAGGACATCGAAGTCGGCATCCAGGGCACGGACATCAAGGCCGCGTTCCTGAAGTGCGCTGCCGACGCGGCCGGCGTTACCGAGCACGTGGAGAAGATCCATCGCGCGGTGGCTCGCGCGAGCGTGCAGACGGGCGCGCCGATCATGGCGCACTCGATGCCGGCGGTGGTGACGGGACCGCGCCAGGTGGAGATCTTCGCCGAGGAGGGCGTGGACCCGGCGAAGGTGCAGATCGCACACTGTGGCGACACCGACGACGTGGCCTACATCGAGGGACTGATCGAGCGCGGCGTGTACGTGGGTCTCGACCGCTACGGCCTGGAGATGTACCTGCCGATGGACAAGCGCAACGCGACCGCCGCGGAGCTCTTGCGGCGCGGGCACGCCGAGCGGCTGCTGATCTCCCAGGACTTCTGCGCCACGATCGACTGGTTCCCGCCGGAGGCCGCCGAGGTCTTCGAAACGGCGGGAGCGATCCGCAACTGGTCGATGACGCTGGTCTTCGAGGAGGTCGTGCCGGCCCTGCGCGAGCTCGGCGTGCTGGACGACGCGGGCTTCGAGACGATCTTCGTGGAGAACCCCCGGCGCTGGCTGACCGCCTGAGAGCCGGAGCCCCGGGCGGGGGCGCTCACGCCGGGGCGAGCAGCAGCTCCGGTCCCTCCTCGACGCCGGCCTTGTTGACCTTGGGGTTGGCGGGTCGCGCGGAGAGGCGCTCGGTGGGGAGCGTCCCGCACAGGGCCAGCGCTTCCCCGGCGCCGAGCGCGGGATCGAGCCAGGCCCGCTGGGCCTCGGCGTCGGCGAGGATCACGGGCATGCGGTCGTGGATCGGCGCGGCGATGCGGTTGGGGGCGGCGTCGCAGGTCAGCAGGGTGACGCTCGCGATCCACTCGCCCTCGATCTTGGCGGGCGTCCACAGCGCGGCGAAGGCGAACGGGACGCCGCCGTCGAGCTGGAAGAAGAACGGCTGGCGGGGCTCTGAGCGCTTCTCGGGCTTGAGCCACTCGAAGTAGCCGTCGGCGATCTGCAGGGCGCGGCGCGAGGACTTGGGGATCAGGTCGCGGAAGGCCGGCTTGGTGGCGACGGTCTCCATCCGCGCGTTGATCATCTTGGCGCCGACCTTGAGATCCTTGGCCCAGTGGGGAACGAGGCCCCAGCGCAGCATCCGCGCCTCGGGCTCCCCCTTTGGCGCCACGATCGCGAGCACCTGTTCGGTGGGCGCGATGTTGAAGCGCCGCGTGCCCTCGGCGCTCTCGATCGGGACCCGGAAGCGCTCGTTGAGTTCTTCGGGCCCGGCGGTGTTGGTGTAGCGGCCACACATGGGCCCTGAGGATATGAGGGCCGCCGGAGGCGGTCCGGATCGGCCCCAGGCGCCCGCAGATCACGGTCTGCCAGACGGCAGAGTGAGCCTGTGGCAGGCACCTGAAAGTGCGAACATATGTTCGTATGGGAAGGCCCTACCGTCCTGTTCGCGAGCTCGAAGCTCACCTGGAACGCGGCGAGCTGCAATTCGCGCTCGCGCTCGCCAGGGCACTTGCGGTCGAACGCGAGCGTCCGCTGGACCTCGCGGTCACGATCCGCTTCCTGCCGCTGATCGCGGCCGAGCGGCCGGAGGACTTCGACGTGTGGGCGCTGCGCTGGCTGGAGCGCTGGTGCGGGGAGCTGCGCAGACGCGCGAGCATCGATGAGGCCGTCGATGTGGCGCAGGGCCTGGCCGAGATCCCGATCGACCCCGAGCGCGCGCTGGCGGTGATCGAGGCGATCTGCGCCAGTCACCGCAGGCGGCTCAGCGAGCCGTGAGGCCTCAGCCGGCCGTCCGCACGCGGTAGCGCCTGATGGTGAGCGGCACGACCAGCACCAGGATCAGCAGGCACCACCCGAGGGCGCTGAGCACCGGATGCTGCAGCGGCCACGCGGCAGCGGAGGGCAGGGCGGTCGGGTTGCCGAACAGCGTCCTGACGGCGGCCGCCAGGGCGCTCACGGGGTTGTATTCGGCGACCTGCCGAAGTCCTTCGGGCAGGCTCCCGGCTGGCACGAAGGTGTTGGCGATGAAGGTGAGCGGGAAGATCAGGATGAACGCCACGCCGTTGACCGCATCGGGCGTGCGGGCGAGCAGGCCGAGCAGCATCCCCACCCACAGCATCGCGAAGGCGAACAGGACCAGCAGCGCGAAGCCGGCGAGCGCGTGGGGGAAATCGGAGTGGACGCGCCAGCCCACGATCAGCCCGCTGGCGGTCATGATCACCAGCGCGAGCGTGGCGGAGGCCAGGTCGGAGATGAGGTGCCCGTAGAGGAAGGCCGAGCGCGACATCGGCAGCGAGCGGAAGCGATCGACGATGCCCTCGGTGAGGTCCGTGGCGATCGAGATGGCGGGGCCGATGATCCCGAAGGTGAGCGTCTGCACGAGGATGCCGCCGAGCAGATATTCGCGGTAGCCGCCGCCGCCCACGTGGATGGCGCCGCCGAAGACGTAGGCGAACAGCAGCACGAACATGATCGGCTGCACGGTGGCGTCGAGCAGCCGCTCGGGCACCTGACGCACGTGGGCGACGTTTCGACGCGCGAGCATCAGGCTGTCGGAGAGCTCCCAGCGCAGGCGCGTGGTCAATCCGGGCGCGGCTGTCGAGCTCTCGCTCATCGTGCGAGCGCCTCCGTCGCGGGCGTCTCGGGGCTCCCATGCGATCCGGTCACGGCAAGGAAGACGTCGTCGAGCGTGGCTTCGCGGCGATGCACGTCGAGCGCATCGACGCCGGCCGCGTCGAGCGCGCGCACGACCTCCACGAGCCGCGTGCCGGCCCGCGCTGGCACGGTCACACGCAGCTCCTCCGATGCCATCACGGACTGCCCGTCGGCGAAGGCGCTCAGCGCCTCGGCTGCGCTCGTGAGGCCTTCCTCGCTTGCCAGCGTGACCTCGATCCGCTCGCCCCCCACGCGTGCCTTCAGCTCCTCCGGCGGCCCGGCCGCCACGATGCGCCCCCGGTCGAGCACCACGATGTTGTCGGCCAGACGGTCGGCCTCCTCGAGGTACTGGGTGGTGAGCACGAGCGTGGTGCCGCCGTCGACGAGCTCGCGAAGCAGCGTCCACAGGTCGTTGCGCCCCTGCGGATCGAGACCCGTGGTGGGCTCGTCGAGGAACAGCACGGGCGGCTCCCCCATCAGGCTGGCGGCGAGGTCGAGGCGGCGGCGCATGCCGCCGGAGAACGTGCGCACGAGGATGTCGGCCTTCTCGAGCAGCCCGAGGCGCTCCAGCAGCTCGCGCGCGCGAGCACGCGCAACGGCGCGCGGCAGGTGGTAGAGGCGTCCCACCATCTCGAGGTTGACGCGGGCGGAGAGCAGTCCGTCGACGGTCGCGTACTGCCCGGCCAGTCCGATGCGCTCGCGCACACGCGCGGCCTCCGCGACCACGTCCAGGCCGGCCACGCTGGCTCGGCCGGCGCTGGGCAGGGCGAGCGTGGTGAGGATGCGGATCGCCGTGGTCTTGCCGGCGCCGTTGTGGCCGAGCAGGCCGAGCACGCTGCCGGGAGGCACGTCCAGGTCGACCTCGCGCAGCGCCCACAGCTCGCCGTAGCGCTTGCCGAGGCCTTCGGCCACGACGCCGTCGTGCGCGCCCGTGCGCGGTGCTGTCGATCGGCCGGCGGCGCTCACCCGCCCAACTTATCGCCCGCTCGGCGGAGCGCGCGCAGCGGCGCGCCGATCTGGCGCGTCAGGCGCCGAGATGCACCGGAAGGGTCTTCAGCTGGTTGATGAAGGGCGATTCGACGTAGACGGGGCTGCCCGTGATGTGGATGTCGGGGTGGCGTTTGAGGGTCTCTTCGAGCATGATCTTCAGCTCGAGGCGGGCGAGGGCGGTGCCGAGGCAGAAGTGGCGTCCGCCGGCGCCGAAGGCCTGGTGGTCTTCGGTGCGCGTCAGATCGAAGCGGTCGGGGTCTGTGAAGCGCGTCTCATCACGGTTGGAGGAGACGTACCACATCACCACCTTCTCGCCCTCCTTGATCTTCTGGCCATGCAATTCGGTGTCGCAGGTCGCGGTGCGACGGAAGTGAGCGAAGGCGGGGAACATCCGCAGCGACTCCTCCACAGCTCCCGGGATCAGGCTCGGGTCATCGATCAGCATCTGCATCTGCTCGGGGTTTTCCATCAGCGCGCGCATCCCTGAGCAGTAGGTCGCCTTCGTCGAGTCGTTACCCGCGGCCATCAACAGGAAGAACCCCATCACGATCTCGTGTTCCTCGAGTTTCTGCCCATCGACCTCCGCATGCACCAACACACTCGTCAAATCATCCGTCGGACGCTCCAAACGCTCAGCAATCAACACCCGACACCGCTCGAAGACCTCGGGGATGTCTTTCTCGACCGCCCCCTCGAAGCCATCGGGGTTGAGATCCGGGTCGGCGGCGCCGAGCGTCGAGTTCATCAGTCGTGCCCAGATCGCGTCGTCCTGTTCGGAGATGCCCATGAAGCTCCCGATCACCCGCGCCACCACCGGCTGCGCGACATCGCTCACCAGATCACACTCCTCCCTGCCCTCCAGCCGATCCAGCACCCTGACCACGATCGCCCTGATCGCATCCTCATGCGCCGCGATCCGCTTCGGCGTGAACCCCGCCTGAAACAAAGCCTTGACGCGGTCGTGCTTCGGCGGATCCATCCCGATGAACATCGCCCGGGTGAGCTCGATCGGAAGGACTTCAGAGACAGCGGTGACGCCACCCAGTTCTGAGGAGTAGGTGCGAAAGTCGCGGCTGACCGTGTGGACGTCCTCGGCGGTCGTCACCGACCAGTAGCCGGCCTCGTTCGGGTACTCGGTTATCTGCGCCGTCCAGTGGACGGGGCACTTGTGGCGCAGCTCGCCGAAGAGCTCGTGCGGCGGTCCCTCCTGCCAGTGCTCGCGCTCGCCGACCAGCACATTCTCGAGATCGCTGCCAACCGCCGCCATCGGGGACCTCCGGGATCGTTTGCGCGGGACGGGGCGATATTACTGGCTGATTGGCCAGTTCGAGCGATCGGTCGCGGCTCTTGATCTGAAGAAGCCGGCGAGGCCTCCGTGCGGGGGCGTGAGCTCAGCCCGCGGCTGTCGTCTTGGACGAGACATCGCTTACCGTCGTTGTCTGTGGCGTGCCAGCGCGTTCTCCCTCGCGCAGAGCGCGCCCGGCGAAGGCGAGCATGCTCCCGAGATGGGCGGCGAGTGTTTCCATCGTGTGGCCACCCGCGTAGACGGCGCTCTCGGCCCTTGCCCCCTCGGCGCGCAGCACCGCCGCGAACGGCGCGTTCTCGGACGGGTCGGCGATGTGGTCGGATTCGCCGCCGTACACGAAGGCGTGCAGGCCGAGGCGCGAGATGATCGGCCGGTCGCTGTGCAGCTCGCCTCCCAGGCCGTTGAAGAAGCCGAGCCAGCTCTCGACGGTCCCGAAGCGGTAGGGGTTGCCGAGCGCGACGTTCATGGCGCCGTAGCCGCCCATCGAGTCGCCGGCGATCGCGCGGGCTGCGCGCGCGGGGATGCTGGGCAGCATGCGATCGATCAGTTCCTGGACTTCGAGGACGTAGCTCTCGTAGTGCATACCGTCGATGTTGCGCCAGTTGTTGGAGCCCGGCCCCCCCTGGATCATCACGGCGATCATCGGCGGGATCAGATGGCGGGCGATCAGCTGGTCGAGTTCTTCCTGCAGGCCGAGTTCGAGAAATGCCGTGGCGGGCTGGCTGTTGCCGTGCAGCAGGTAGAGCACCGGGTAGTGGCGGCTGGTCTCGGCATAGCCGGGAGGCAGGTAGACATAGAAGGAGCCTTCGTGGTGCAGGGCCACCGAGGAGTAGCTCGCGGTGTCGATCGAGCTGCCGGCCGAGTCGTGGCTGACGGAGCTCAGCGCCGGCAGGGGCGCAGCCTCGGAGGCGAGGGTGCTCTGCAGCGAGAGCGCCCGGTCGGGCGGTGGCGCTGTGGAGATGCCCAGGAGATGGGCCACACCGAGCCGACCCTGCAACGAGAGCGCAACGGACACCGCCAACAGGCCGCATAGCAGCGTGGTGATCAGGACCCGGCGCGCGCGCCCGCCGGCGAGCGGCGTCGCTGGCGAGGCGGCGGGCTCCAGCCGAGGCGGGAAGGCGGGGACCCAGGGCGGTGGCAGCACTTCTGCCGCCACTGCGCCCTGGCCCGGCCAGCTCCACTCGCCCAGGCTGTCCATCCACACCTGGGTGCGCGAAGCCTTGCTTGCTATGGGCATTCAGGTGATTGAACGGCAGCACCGCGCAGAACCCAACCCCTGCACGAAGCCGCCCAGCAAATCGCCACGTCCGTCAGCTCGTGCTCCAAACGTTCCCCGTGTCGCCGAAGCCGAGCGCGCGCTTGGTGGCTTCGGTGAGGTCGAATTCGCGGCCGGCCACATACGGTCCGCGGTCGACAACCGGCACGCGTATCGAGCGCCCGTTGTAACGCAGCGTCACGAGGGTGCCGCAGGCCAGCGTCTTGTTGGCCACTCCCAGCGTGGAGCTGGTGAGCGAGCCGCCGCATGCCATCCCGCCGCCGCCTCCATACCACGAGGCTCCGGCCAGGCGGTAGACGCTCAGGCGTCCGAGCGGACGGTGGGCCGGGCGCCCGTAGGCGTCGCCGGCGAAGCGCAGGCGCACCCGCTCGCTGCCGAGACGGTGTGCGGTGAAGCTCAACCGGAAGCGCCCGCCTGCATGCGTGTGCGTGCTTGCGAGGGTCCTCCAGCCGTGGCCCACGAGCTCCTGCAGCGCCACCACCCGTCCCGGGCGTCCTCTGCGACCTTCCTGCAGGGCGCCCGCGATGGTGGCCCCTTGGTCGGCGAGGACGTTCAGCTGGGATGTGCCCACCCTGAGCGTGGTGTGCATGGGTGCTGAGACTGCGGCGGGAGCGGCCGAGAAGACAGCGACCGGGGCCAGCGCCGGCGCAGGCTGCGCGGGCGTCACTGGGACGTACATCGTGTGGTGAGACCTCCTTCGTGTCCACCTACGGGGTTAGCTGTCGGGCTCACGGCCGGCCCCGCACGCGAACTGGACGCGTGTGGGCCGGGCGTTACGGCCGCAGCAGCGGCCGATTCGCCCCATCCGGACCGCCGCTACGGCGGTCTGGCAATGGGTCCCCCGTTCGTCTCCATCCACGGAGACGACTCGGTGAGTCGAACAATCGTTCGTATCCTAGCCGGTTATAGATCAGCTGTTGTGTGATCGTGCGCACACACGAGGCGAGTCTTTAGAAGACCAGGTTTGGCTCCACGAGCCGCGTCGGCCGGTGTCACGTCATCCTTACGGTCCCCGCCGCATCGAACCCACGAGGAGATCAGATGCCGATCGACCAGACCAAGCTCGGAAGCGTGGTCGCCGAACAGATGGAGGCCATCGAACAGGACCACGCCGGCGAGGACTGCGAGCTTGGCGACGTGATCGTGGTCGTCGAGGTGCTCTGCCCCGACAGCAGGGAGGTTCGGGTGCGCAGCAATCCGGCCAGCCACCATGCACGGATCGGACTGCTCACGCAGGCCCTCAGGAACGAATTGGGCTAGGCAATGGCCTCGGCTCGCGCGCGTGGCGCGCCCCGTGCCCGCAGGCTTGCAAATCAACCCGTCTGGAGATGCCGTGATCCTCGCACTGACCTTCTGGAGCCAGCCGCAGGTCTTCACCGACAGCTGGGTCGAACTCGCCAGCACCGTCACGCTGATCGCCTTCGTGATCGGCGTCTACAGGCATCTCGAATGCCACAAGAGCGGCTGCCATCGGCTGGGGCGCTTCACGCACGGGCGCTACAAGCTCTGTCGCGTGCACCATCCCAACGTTCCCAGCGACGGCCGGATCACCCAGGAGCACATCAACGCCGTCGAGCACTGAGGCCTCGGCAGAGATGTTTTCGCCCAGGTCGTTGACTCGGGCCCGCACAACAGCAACAATCGGCTGGCGATGGCCAACCCCGACCGTTTGACAGCACTGGACTCGACGTTTCTGCATCTCGAGGACCACTCGACGGCGCACATGCACGTGGCCTCCGTGATGGTCTTCGAGGGCGAGGCCCCCACTCTGCAGGACCTGATCGACCACGTGATGGGGCGCCTGCACCTCGTTCCCCGCTACCGCCAGCGCCTGGCCTACGTGCCCCTCGGCCAGGGTCGGCCGGTGTGGGCCGACGATCCCCACTTCAACCCCTACTACCACATTCGCCACACCGCGTTGCCCAAGCCGGCTGACGAGGAGGCGCTCAAGCAGCTCGCCGGCCGCGTCTTCTCCCAGCGCCTGGACCGCTCGAAGCCCCTGTGGGAGATCTGGCTCGTGCAGGCCATGGCCGGGGGGCGCTTCGCCATCATCGCCAAGACCCACCACGCCCTCGTGGACGGCATCTCCGGGGTGGACATCACCACCGTCCTGTTCGACACCGCCCGCGAGCCCGTCGCACCCCCCGCCCCCGCCACACCTTGGAGCGCCCAGCCGCTGCCGGGTCCCGCCAAGCTGCTCGGCGAGGCGCTCGTCGAGCGCTCGACCGTGCCCGCCGAGATGCTGCGCGGCGGGCGTGCGCTGCTGCGCCGCCCAAGGCAGGCACTCTCGCAGCTCAAGGAGGGGTTGACCAGCATCGGCGCGACGACGCTGGCCGGCATCAACGCCCCGGCGCCCCCCAGCCCCTTCAACGTCGACATCGGCCCCCACCGCCGCTACACCTTCCTCGACGCCGACCTCGCGAGTTTCAAGGCGATCAAGGACTCGCTCGGGGGGACGCTCAACGACGCCGTGCTGGCGTCCGTCAGCCTCGCCCTCGGTCGCTACCTGCGCAGGCACGACTTCGACACCGACGGCCTCGTGCTCAAGGCGATGGTCCCGGTGTCCGTGCGCACCAAGTCACAGCGCGGCGCCCTCGGTAACCAGGTGGCCGCCATGTGGGCGCCCCTGCCCGTCGGCGTGGAGAACCCGGCCGAGTGCCTGCGCAAGATCGCAACCGCGATGGAGGACCTCAAGAAGTCCGGGCAGGCCGTGGGCGCGCAGGTGCTCACCAACCTCGCCGGGTTCGCCCCCCCGACGATCCTCAGCCAGGCCGCGCGGCTGCAGGCTCGCCAGCCGTTCTTCAACCTGGTCGTCACCAACGTGCCCGGGCCCCAGTTCCCGCTCTACCTGCTCGGTCGCCGCCTCGAGGTGCTCTACCCCGTCGTGCCGCTCGCCCAGCGCCAGGCTCTGGGGATCGCCGTCATGAGCTACGACGGGCATCTGGGCTTCGGGCTGCTCGGCGACTACGACGCCCTGCCGGACATCGAGACGATCGCGCGCGATCTCAAGTGGGCGATCGCCGCGCTGTGCCGCGCCGCCGGCGTCAAGCCGCGCGCTGCCCACACGCGCGGATCGCGTGCCGACGCGGCCCACAAGCCCCGCGCCCCCCGCGCAAGATCGACCCGCGGAGCGGCGGCCGCCAACAGCTCCGCCAACAACTCCGCGAACAGCTCCGCCAGGAAGCCCGCGAGCACAGGCTGAGCGCAGGCCGCGGATACGATCTGTGGGGTGCGCCTCGCCCTCTGCCAGATCAATGCCACGGTGGGGGACATCGCCGGCAACGCCGAGCTGATCCGCACGGGCATCGGCAGGGCGCGTGAGGCCGGCGCCGATCTGGTCCTGTTCCCGGAGCTCGCCCTCACGGGCTATCCGCCCGAGGACCTGCTGCTGAAGGAGCACTTCCTCGCGGACGCCGCCCACGCGCTGCGTGAGCTCGCCGCCGAGACCCGTGAGGTGGTGGCCGTCGTCGGCTTCCCCGAGCGCGCCGAGGACGTCTACAACGCCGCCGCCGTCCTCGCCGACGGCGCCGTCCACGCCGTCTATCGCAAGGTCTATCTCCCCAACTACGGCGTCTTCGACGAGCAGCGCTACTTCCAGGCCGGCCCCGGGGGCGCCGTGCTCGACATCGGATCCGAGCGCGTCGGGGTGACCGTGTGCGAGGACATCTGGGAGCCCGGGCCGCCCGCCAGCGAGGAGAGCCTCGCCGGGGCCACGCTGATCCTCAACATCTCCGCCTCTCCCTACCACGCCGGCAAGGGGGCCGAGCGCGAGCGCATGCTTGCGCAGCGCGCCCGCGACAACGTCGCCTGCTTCGCCTTCTGCGGTCTCGTCGGCGGCCAGGACGAGCTCGTCTTCGACGGGCACTCCTGCGTGATCGACCACACCGGTGCCACGATCGCGCGCGCCGCCCAGTTCCGCGAGCAGATGCTCGTCTGCGACGTGGACCTCGCCGCCGCCGCCGCCGCGCGCCTGCGCGACGCCAGCCACCGTCCCGCCGCCCGGCGCTCCGAGCACAGGGCCGTGACGCTGCCGGCGCTCGCGGGCCCCGCCGCCGCGCGCCTGGGTGGCACCCACGCCGGCGCGCCGCCCGCCCCGCTCGCCCCCACCCTGCACGAGCCCCTCGCCCCGGTCGAGGCCGAGGTCTACGGCGCGCTCACGCTCGGGCTGCACGACTACGTCACAAAGAACGGCTTCCAGCACGTCGTGCTCGGCCTCTCCGGCGGGATCGACTCCGCGCTGGTGGCCTGTCTCGCCGTCGACGCGCTCGGGCCCAGGCGGGTCAGCGCCACGATCATGCCCTCCCCCTACTCCTCCGCCTCCACCCAGCAGGACGCCCGCGCGCTCAGCGCCGCTTTGGGCGTGAACGTCCACGAGCTCCCGATCGAGGCCGTAATGGCCGCCTACCGGGACACCCTGGCCGGGCCCTTCGCCGGACGCGAGGAGGACCTGACAGAGGAGAACCTCCAGGCTCGCATCCGCGGCAACCTGCTGATGGCGCTCTCCAACAAGTTCGGCTGGCTCGTGCTCACCACCGGCAACAAGTCCGAGATGTCCGTCGGCTACACCACCCTCTACGGCGATCTGGCCGGAGGCTTCGCCGTGATCAAGGACGTGCCCAAGACCCTCGTCTACAGGCTGTGCCGATGGCGCAACTCGCCCGCCGGTGCGCTCGTCGAGACGCTCGGCGGGGGCGACGGCGGCGGCGGCCGTGCGGGAGCGGTCGCGAGCCCGATCCCCGACTCGATCATCGGGCGGCCCCCCTCAGCCGAGCTGCGCCACGACCAGCGCGACGAGGACTCCCTGCCCCCCTACCCGATCCTTGACAGGATCCTCGAGGGCTATGTCGAGCTCGACCGCAGCCGCGAGCAGCTGATCGCGCAGGGGCTGGGAGAGCACGACGTCGACCGTACCATCCGGCTCGTGGATCTCGCCGAGTACAAGCGACGCCAGGCTCCTCCCGGGATCAAGATCAGCGCCCGCGCCTTCGGGCGCGACCGGCGCATGCCGATCACCAACCGCTACCGGGGCTAGACGCGCTATCGCGGCTAAACGCGCGATCGCGCGGCCAGGCGCCGCGCCTGAGGCGCATCGCTACCCTGCGCTCGTGCGTCTCGCCGCTCCATTGCTCGCCGGGCTGTGCGCGCTCGGCCTCGGCGCCTGCGGGGACACCGTTCAGCAGAAGCCGATCTCCCATTCCCTGCTCGAGGATCTGATCGTGGCGCCCTACCCGGTCTACTGGCTCGGGGCGAGCTTCCAGGGTATGGCCGTCACCGAAGTCGTCCACGACCCGAGCGACGCCTTCACGGTCTCCTACGGCGACTGTCTGCAGGGCGGGCAGGGAGCCTGCATCCCGCCGCTGCGCGTGGTGAGCTCTCCCGACAACAGCTTCCTGCCCGGCGGCTCCACTGTGACCCAGAGCCGCTCCATCCGTGGCATCCGGGCCGTGGTCGCCCAGGCGGGCAGGGCGATCGTGATCCCCACGGACGGGATCGTCGTCGACATCTACGCCAACGATGCCCGCGTCGCCGCCGCCGCAGCCCAGACGATGGTGCCGATCAACGCCCTTGGCTCCCCCGAAGCGCCGCTGCCCGCGCGCCAGCCCGACACCGGCTTCGGCGCCACCCCCCTGCCCTCCCAGATCCCCTCGCCGCTGCGCCCGCTGCGCTAGCCGGCCAGGGCAGAGAGCGGCGTCGTGCCGGCCGGCGCCGGACGTACCGCGATCGTCATGCGCGTGAGCGCGCACAGGCGATCCTCATCGTCGCTGACGCGCACGTCCCACACCCAGGTCGTCCGACCGCGGTGCAGGCGCGTCGCGTGCGCGTGGACCGTGCCCGCCGTGATCGGGCGCAGGAAGCTCGTGCTGTTGGACAGCCCCATCGCCATCTCGCCGCTCCCCATCACCGCGAGCGCCGTGGCCAGCGAGGTCATCGACTCGGCCATCGCGGCGTACAGCCCGCCGTGCACGAGCCCGGCCGGCTGCTTGACCTCTTCGCGCACCGCCACCTGCCCGCGCACCTCGGTGTCAGAGCAGGCGAGGATCTCGAGGCCGTAGAGGAGGTCGAAGCCGCGCATCACCGCATTGATCTGCTCGACGCTGGCTGTGCCCATCCCGCCGCCACGATAGCCTACGCTCCTCCGCTGCGGGCCCTGCGCCCAGCGCCCGGCGCCCCGGCGCGGAGTTCCTCAGAAGACCATGAGCACATTGGACGAGCTCCCCCCCGACCAGCGCGCTGCGCTGTCCCTGCTGTTGCGCCAGCGCAAGAGCTACGCCGAGGTGGCGCTGCTGCTCGGCATCGCCGAACGGGCCGTGCACGATCGCGCTCACGCGGCCCTCGCCGTGCTCGCCCCGCGCCAGGCGCGCGAGCTCGCACCCGAGCAGCGCGAGGCGGTCGGCGAGTATCTGCTCGGGCAGGCCGGCGTGGCCGAGCGCCTGCGCACGCGCGCCCACCTGGCGCAGTCCGAGCAGGCTCGCGCCTGGGCGCACGCGCTCGCCGCCGAGCTGGCGCCGCTGGGCGGCTCGGAGCTGCCCGAGATCCCCGCCCCGGCCACCGGCGCGACCCCGAGCGCAGCAGCTGCGCCAGGCATACCCACCACGCAGACCGCCGTCGGGGCGGCCGTGCGCGGGACCAATAGCGGCGCGCGGCCGATGCCCATCAGCGAGGTGGCCGCCTCCCTACCCTCCGGCGCGCCCTCCTCGCCCGCGAGCTCGCGCCTGGGCGGGGCGCTGCTGCTGGCCGCGATCGTCGTCGCCGTGGTGGTCGCCGTGATCCTGCTCACCGGCGGCAGCTCGAAATCGAAAGGGACCGCCTCCCACAGATCCTCGACCTCGAGCACGGCCGCCACCAAGACCGGCCCCACGGTCAGCCCGACGATCCCCCTGAGCTCGCCCAACCCGAAGAGCCGGAGCACGGGCGTCGTGGCCGTGCTCTCCGAAAAAGGCAAACGGGCCTTCTACATCGAAGCCCAGCACCTGCCCCCCAGCCGCGGGTTCTTCTACGCGATCTGGCTGTACAACTCCCACACGAGCGCCGAGGCGCTGAGCAGGGCCCCGGCGGTCGGCTCGAGCCAAAAGCTCTCGGGCGGCGCGCCGCTGCCGTCCAACGCCGGCGAATTCCGCGAAATCCTGCTCACGCGCGAGACCAGCGGCAAACCCACGCACCCCGGCCACCTGGTCCTGCGGGGCGCCTTCAGCCTGACGGGCGGCTGAGCCCCGCTGCGCCCAGGAGCTTGCCCGGGTTCATGATCCCGGCCGGGTCGAGCTCGGCCTTCAGCGCGCGCAGGGCCCGCAGGCCCCCCGCTCCGACCTCCCGCTCCATCCACGGCGCGTGATCGCGGCCGACAGCATGGTGGTGGGTGATCGTCCCGCCGCCCTCCAGGATCGCCCGGGCAGCCGCCTCCTTGACCTTGCGCCACTGCCCGAGCAGATCATCCTCGTTCTGGCGCGCGATCAACGTGAAGTACAGCGAGGCCCCGGTCTCATACACGTGTGAGACGTGGCACATCACCAGGCCCGGCGTTCCCCGCGCCTCCAGGGCCGCGGCGATCGCTCGTGCCACGCCCTCGCGCAGGCTGAGCAGGCTCGAGAACTGCGTGGCCGTCTCGAGCGTCTCCACCATCACGCCGTGCGTGAGCAGATCGTCGCGCAGGTAGGGACCGGCGAAGCGGCCGTGCAGCCACGCCTGCCCCGGGGAGCGCCCCACGCGCAGCCCGCCGCACGCGCGCGCGAGCTCGAGCGCCCGGCTGCGCCTGGAGGCCACCTCCTCCTCGCCCCCCTCGAAGCCGAAGATCGCAAGGCAGCCCTCGCCGTATCCGCGTGCTCCCAGATAGGCCCGCCCGAGCCGGCCCTTGACCCCGCCGCTACCCGCCAGCGCGAGCGACATCCGCGTCTCCTGCTCGTCTGAGAGGCGCGTCACGTCCGGGAGCGCGTGCTCGCGCGAGAGCCCCTCGAGCGCCTGCACGCCCGCGGCGAGGTCCTCGAAGAACAGGCCTTCATAGATACGGGCCGCCGGCGCCGGGCGCACGCGCAGGGCGAGCTCTGAGATCACGCCCAGCGTCCCCTCCGAGCCGACCAGCAGTTGGCGCAGGCTCGGTCCGGCGGCCGTGGCCGGCAGCGCCGGCAGCATGATCTCCGCCCGCGGGGCCGCCAGGCGCATGCCGAGCACCATCTTCTCGATCGCCCCGTAGCCCGTCGAGGCCTGCCCGGCCGAGCGCGTGGCCGCACAGCCGCCCAGCGAGACATACTCGTAGGACTGCGGGAAGTGCCCGAGCGTGAAGCCCTCCGCGGCGAGGATCCGCTCGAGCGCCGGCGCCCGCATCCCCGCCTGCACCGTGACCGTGCGCGACTCCCCGTCGAGTGAGAGCAGCGCGCCCATGCGCGCCATGTCCAGGGAGACCACGCCGCCGTGCTCGCCCCGCAGCGGCTCCACGCCGCCCACCACGCTCGTGCCGCCCCCGAAGGGCACCACCGCGATCGAGGAGCTCTCACACAGCTCGAGCAGCGCCCGCACCTGCTCGTGGTCCGCCGGATAGAGCACCGCGTCCGGGGCCCCCTCCGGTTCGCCCGCCCGCAGGCGCACCAGATCCGGGTAGCCCTTGCCGGCCGCATGCAGCACACGCTGCTCGTGGGTGTCGCTGACGCCGTCCGAGCCCACGATCGCGCGCAGCTTCGCCAGCAGCGACTCGCCCAGGCTGGAGGGCGCCATGCTCACGTGTTCCAGCGCCACCGGCGGGCGCGGCTGCTCGGCCACACCCACGTTCTCCCGCAGGAACCCCAGCGCGTGGGGCGGCAGCGCCGGCGGGGCCGCCGGGTCTCCCCACCCCCACCAGCGCATCCCCGCTGGGCGCCCCTGCTCAGACACTGATCCGCTCGAGCCCGTCCAGGGCCTCGTCGATCGTGGCCGCCGCCGCCCGGCGCACCATCACGCCGCCGAGGCGCGGAAACAGGCCGGTGAGGGTCTGTCGCAGCTCGATCGTCACCTCTGTTGCTCTGGCCTCTGTGGCGTTGACCTCTGTGGCGTTGGCGACTTGCGCGCCTGCGCGCGCGCGCGCGAGTGCCGCCGCGTCCGGTGCATCCGGCGCGTCCGCCGCGTCCGGTGCCTCGGGCGGGAAGGCCGCCAGGCGCACCTCGGTCTCAGCCGAGCTGAGCAGCCGTGCGAAGGGCGTGCCCTGGATGCGCTGCGCCCACGTGAGCGCGCGGGTGTGCTCATCGGTTGCAACCACGTTGAAGTCGGCACGCACCACTTTGCCCTTGCGCGTGAGCATGACCTCGGTGAAGGCGCCGTCCTGCACGTCCTCTACGCGTGTCACGCGGGGCCACCAACGCGGCAGGTGGTGTGGATCGCGCACGAGGCTCCACACCTCCTCCACGGGTGCTGAGATGGTGCGGCTGCGGCGCGCGGTGGGCATGGACAGGACACTAGGCCTCGTAGCGCAGCAGCGCGTGCACATCGCGCCCGGCCAGGCGCTCGCGCCCGTCGAGGAAGGCCAGCTCGATCAGAAAGCCGCAGCCGACGACCTCGCCGCCGAGCTGCTCGACGAGATCGCACAGAGCGGCGGCGGTGCCACCGGTGGCCAGCAGGTCGTCGTGGACGAGCACGCGCCGTCCGGCGGCCACGGCATCGGTGTGCAGCTCGAGCTGTCCTTCGCCGTACTCGAGCAGGTATTCGGCGCTGACGGTCTCATAGGGGAGCTTGCCGGGCTTGCGGGCCAGCACGAAGCCCGCGCCCAGCTCGAGGGCGAGGGCGGGGCCCAGCAGGAAGCCACGGGCCTCGGCCGCGACCACGCAATCCACCTCCAGCGGGCGCGCATAGTCGGCCAGCAGCCGGACCGATTCGGCGAGGGCGCCGGCGTCGGCCATCAGCGGCGTTATGTCCTTGAAGCCGATCCCCGGCCTGGGGAAGTCGGGTATGTCGCGGATCAACGAGCGCAGATCGACCGGCCCGCCCGCCGGGGTGGGCGGGTGTCCGCTCACCGCACGATCTTGCGCAGGTCGCGGATCAGCAGCAGGTGCTTGAGGTGGGTGGCGACGGCGGCGAGGTTCTCGAGCGCCTCGACGGCCTCCTTGCGCCGCTCGGGGTTGCGCGAGCGCAGGGCAGGGGCGAGGATCTGCTGGAGCAGGTTGGCCTCGCGGTCGGCCGAGGAGCGAAAGACGCGGAGGTTGCGCCCGCCGACGCCGTAGCGGGCGAGCTCGGCGACGGCCGCGATGATCTCGCGCTCGGTCTCGTCGAAATAGCGCACACCGCCGCGCATCTCGCCCTTGACCACGCCGTACTCTTCGAGCTCGCGCACGAGCTTGGCCTCGGCCTTGGTCTCCTCGAGCACGTCCTCGATCGAGTAGAGGGCGCCGGTGGCCTCGCGCACGCTCACGCTGGGACGCCACGTGCGCCCGCCCTCGCGGGCGGTGCGCCCGGGAACCGGCGCGGTGTCGCCGGAGCGCCCGGCGGCGAGCTCCTGGCGGATCACGCGCAGCGGCAGGAACTCGTCGCGCTGCATGCGCAGGATCGTGCGCAGGCGGGCCACCTCGCCCTGGGAGTAGAGGCGGTAGCCGCCCGGGGTGCGCCGTGGCGTCAGCAGCTTCTGATCCTCCAGATAGCGGATCTTGGAGATGGAGATGTCGGGGAACTCCTGGGCGAGGGCCTTGCAGACGGCCCCGATCGTCAGCGACTTCTGGCGCTTTGCGAGCTCGGAGCGCCCGGGAGGATCCTGCGCGGCGAGCTCCGCCTCCAGCTGCCCGGGCGGGATCTCGTCGGCGGGTGTGGCGCGGGCGGCCATCAGCGCGCGTGGAAGGTGAGCTTGTACTTGCCGACCTGCACCTCGTCGCCCTCCTGCAGGTGGTGGGACTCGATCCGCGAGCGGTTCACATAGGTGCCGTTCAGCGAGCCGCAGTCGTCGAGATACCAGTCCTCGCCGCGGTGGATCAAGAGGGCGTGATCGCGCGAGACGGTGACGTCGTCGAGGAACACCTCGGAGTCGGGTCGGCGCCCGATGCTCATGCGCTCGCCCTCGACGGGGAAGCTCTCGCCGACGCGCCCGCCGCCCGCGCGGATGACCAGAGCGGGGCCGTGCCTCGTGGCCTCGTCCATCTCCATCGGCACGAGCTCGCCGGTCTCGTCGATCCGGTAGGTCGCGGTGATTGGATCGCCTCCCGCTCCGCCCGCCCCGCCCTCTGCGCCGGCGCCCTCGGTGCGCGGGACCAGCGCGCCGCAGCGCTGGCAGTAGTTGGCTCCCTCGCCGTTTACGAAACCGCACTCGGTGCAGTGCAGGGCCATGACAGCAGCGCTCTCCTCTAGACGGCCGGTCGAGCCGAGCGGCTCACTCGGCGCCGTCCGGCTGGCGGTGGGCCAGGATGTCGGTGAGCTTCTGCACGTCCTCGCCGGTGATCATGATCTCGCCGTCCTCGTGCTTGTTGCGCAGGCGGTTGACGAGCTCGGCGCGCAGGATGTCGATCTTGCCGTGCAGGATGCGCCGCTTGTAGGAGATCTCGGTCTCCTCCTCGGTCAGCTGGCGGATCACGTCTTTGAGTTCGACGTCGGTCAGCGAGCCAAGGTCGGGAAACGTCTCGTCCATCGTGGCCTCTCCTCTCGCGGACTGTGCCGGCGATCGCGTCTGTCAGGTGCCGGCGATGCCGGCCGGAGCAGCGAGTATAGACCAAACGGTCAGGTTGAGCTTTAGGGCTAGGAGACGGGAGGGCGACGTTCGCGCTGAGCGGCCGCGCGCAGCTGGAGCGCGCCGTCTCTCGCGTAGAGCGCGCTGGCGACGAGCGCCAGCGCGAGGCCCACGAACAGGAGCGCTTCGGCGAACGTCTGCAGGCCCGCCATGGCGAAGAAGAACGAGCCCATGACGGGCGCCACAGACAGGCGTCCGGGCCAGTTGATGCGCAGCTCGGCCCCGCGCGAGAGGCCGTAGCGCCCGAGCGCGAGCATCGAGAGCTCGCGCGCGGCCAGCACGGCCAGCGCCCAGCGTGGAAGCAGGTCGAAGCGCCAGCTCACGACCACGCCCGAGACCACCAGCAGGCGGTCGGTCACCGGGTCCATCAGGGCTCCCAGGCGGCTGTACTGGCGGGTCACGCGCGCGGCGATCCCGTCGGCGTAGTCGCCCCAGCCGATCAGCGCGAACAGCGTGGCCTCGAGCGCACCGGTCCCGTCGCGGCTCGACAGGGCCACGACCAGGAAGACCGGGATCAGCGCCAGGCGCGCGAAGCCGATCGTGTTGGGGATCGTCCACGGGCGCAGCGGCTGGCCGGCCTGCGTCTGCGCGGGGGGCGGCCCGGAGCGGTCCAGCCCGAACAGGCGCCTGAGCGTCAGGCGCGGCTCGCGCGGCTGCTTGCCCTCGCGCGGCGGTTCGCCCGCGCGCGGCGGCTCGCGCTCGCGCGGGTCGCGCCCTAGGGGAGGCTCCGCCACAGCTCGTCCACCGCCGCCAGCAGCGCCTGGGGCTCGGCCGCCAGCGCCAGCCCCGGGGCCTGCTCGCGCCCGCGACGGATCTGGACCTCGACCTCGCCGGACTCCAGCGAGCGCCGCCCCACGGTCAGGCGCAGCGGGCAGCCGAGCAGCTCGGCGTCGGCGAACTTCTCGCCGGTGCCGATGTCGCGGTCGTCGTAGATGACCTGCACCCCGCCCTCCTCGAGGGTGGCGTAGAGGGCGTCGGCGGCCTCGCGCTCGGGGGTTCCGGGCTTGCCGAGAGCCACCAGGTGGACGGCGAAGGGCGCCAGCGCTTTGGGCCAGGAGATGCCGTGCTCGTCGGCGAACTGCTCGACGGCCGCCGCCACGATCCGCGCGGGTCCGATGCCGTAGGAGGCCATCCAGACTGGGTGCGAGGCGCCGGACTCGTCGAGGTAGCTCGCGCCGAGCGGCTCTGAGTAGCGCGTGCCGAGCTTGAAGATGTTGCCGATCTCGATCGCCGGCTCAAGCGTGAGGGGCTCGCCGTCCCTGAGGTACTCCTCTCCCCTCTTCTCCACCCCGGGGCTCGCGAGCGCCACCTCGACGTTCGCAGCATATCCCTCGCCGAGCACGATCTCATCCTCGCCGGCGGGGCACGGCGCCATGTACTCGTGGGCTCCGGTACCGCCCATCATCCCCACGTCGCCCTCGACGCGATAGAAGCGCAGCCCGGTGCGCTCCATGATGCGGTCGTAGGCGCCCACGTGCAGCGTGTAGCTCTGCTCCATGCCGGCCTGGTCGCGGTCGAAGCTGTAGGAGTCCTTCATCACGAACTCGCGCGTGCGCAGCACGCCCGCGCGCGGACGCGGCTCGTCGCGCTCCTTGACCTGGAAGTGGTAGACGATCAGGGGCAGGTCGCGGTAGGAGCGCACGGTCTGGGCGATGTGGAAGGTGACGGCCTCCTCGTGGGTCATCGCCAGCACGAGCTCCGAGCCCTTGCGGTCGGTGAGCTTGAACAGCTCGTCGATCTCGATCCTGCCCGTCTTGCGCCATGGCTCGGCCGGCTGCAGCACCGGCATCAGCATCTCCTGCGCGCCGATCGCCTCCATCTCCTCGCGGATGATGCCGACCACGCGCTGGTGCACCCGCCAGCCTGCGGGCATCCACGTCCACATACCCGCCCCCATCTGCCTGACCAGGCCCGCCCTGACCATCAGCTTGTGGGAGACCGCCTCCGCGTCGGCCGGCGCCTGCTTCTCGGTCGGCAGCAGGTATTCGGAGAGGCGGGGCATGGGGGTCGAGGGTATACGCCCGCGATCTGCAGCGTCAGACGGGTGACGGGGCTTTGGGCTGTCGATGGCTATCCGGGGAAGGTCGCCGCCGCGGAGGATCGTGCATCTTGAATCGTCAGGACGACCACGCGATCTTCGGGCTCCTCGTAGTGGTAGACCACAAGCAGCCAACGCCAGGGGCCGAGGACGAAGCGCATCCCCTGCCATCGTCCCGACAGTTGTCTCCCAACCAGCGGGAACTCCCCCAGTATCCGCAGCGACCGCCTGAGCCGTGGGCGCGTGTCGTGCGGAAGACTATGGGTGAGGATCAGCCGCTCGAGGTCCTGGACTGCGATCGCGCTCAGCTCGACACGAGCCACGCGACTACAGGTCCTCCAGCGAAATCGTGTCACCACGGCGGGCGCTCTCCAAGCCCAGCCGAGCCCGCTCGAAGGCTCCGGGAATCCCATCCAGAAGGCTGGTGATGTCGCGCGCGTCGGGGTCGGCGTCCTCGATCGCGTTGGACAGCAGTGAGCGTGCCAGCGTGCCCTCCTGCACGTGCGTTCGCTCGGCCAGCTGCGTCAAGCGCGCGGCGTGCTCGGCGTCGAGGGTGACGTTCAAGCGGTGGTTCGCGGCACTCATTCTCCCATCCTATTACACGCCAAGGCACATCACGTGCAGCCCCGCGGGTGGAGGCAGAACGCCGCACCAAGAGGCACACAAGCCGACCGGCACCCTCTGATAGAACAACTGTCATCGACCGATAAGCGATCCAAGATCCCGACAAGGAGCCTTGCAAATGGCCTACTCCGTCCCACCGCTTCCCTACGCCTACGACGCGCTGGAGCCGCACATCGACAAGGCGACGATGGAATTCCATCACGACAAGCACCACCAGGCATACGTGGACAAGGTCAACGCCGCGCTCGAGGGCACCGAGTGGGCCGACAGGCCGATCGAGGAGGTGCTGCAGAACCTCGACAGCCTCGGCGACAAGAAGGGCCCCGTCAAAAACAACGGCGGCGGGCACTACAACCACACGCTCTTCTGGGAGAACATGAGGCCGGGCGGCGGCGGCGAGCCGAGCGGCGCGCTGGCAGACGCGATTGCCTCGACGTTTGGATCATTCGCCGACTTCCAGGCCAAGCTCAAGGAAACGGGCATCAACCAGTTCGGCTCGGGCTGGTCGTGGCTCGTGCTCGACGGCTCATCCCTTGCAGTGGTCGGCTCGGCCAACCAGGACACGCCCCTCTCCGACGGCAAGACGCCGCTGCTCGGCGTGGACGTGTGGGAGCACGCCTACTACCTGAAGTACCAGAACCGCCGTCCCGACTACATCGACGCGTGGTGGAACGTGGTCAACTGGGACAAGATCGCAGAGCGCTTCAGCGCTGCGGGCTGAGCTCGGCGGGTCCGCCGCTGAGGTCTTCTCCGGCGGGTCCGCGTAGGTCTTCTCCGGGAGCACTTACATCGTTTCGGACTGCGTATAGCAATGGTTATACGCAGTCTGAAACTGATGGCCTGCCGTCGTGAGCGACAGCGCGCCGCGCTCGCCGGGCTGCAGCGCACGGTCGACTGGGCCGCGATCAGGGACGACCAGGCGTGGGTCTAGGCGAGCTGCTGCTCGCCGACAAGTCGGCACTGGAGCCCTGAGGCTCAGCTGCGACTGAAGCGTCGCCCGGCTACCGGCGAGACGGCCTCGTCGAGCACCAGCGCGGGGTCCTCGGAGGCGCTGCCCGCCGCAGCACCGGCGGGCGTGAGCATCGACTCGAGCACCTCGCCCGCGAGCTCGTCGTTCTTGGCGGCTGCTGCCTCGAGCGCCGCGATCCGCTCGGGCGTCATCGCCGTCTCATCCTCGTTCTCGGCCAGCCAGGCGCGCGCCTCGGCGGCGGCGGTCTCGTCGCGCTCGACGGTCTTGCCGGCGGCGTAGTAGCGGTCGATCTCCTTGAACAGCTCCTCCACCAGCTGACCGGTGGGGACCTTCTTCAGCGGCTCGCCCTTGGAGTAGATCATGCCCATGTCCTTGGCGCCGGTGATCCCGAAGTCGGCGTGGCGGGCCTCGCCGATGCCGTTCACGGCACACCCCAGCACGGAGACCTCGATCGGGTCCTCGTAGGCTTCCAGGCGCCGCTCGACTTCGGCCACGACCGTGTCCATGTCGAACTGCAGGCGCCCGCAGGTGGGACACGCGATCAGGTCGGGGCCGCGCTCGCGCAGCTTCAGCGCCTTGAGGATCTCCCAGGCGACCTTGACCTCCTCCTCGGCGTGGAAGGTCGAGAGCGAGATCCTGATCGTGTCGCCGATGCCGGCCGCCAGCAGCGTGCCCAGGCCCACGGCCGACTTCAGCGAGCCCGACCACTTGGTGCCGGCCTCGGTGACCCCCAGGTGCAGCGGATAGGGGATCTTCTCGGCGAGCATGCGGTTGGAGGCGATCGTGTTGGGGACCGAGGTGGACTTCATCGAGACCTTGAAGTTCGTGAAGTCGAGGCTCTCCATCAGCTGCACCGTCTCGATCGCGGCAGTTACGAGCGCCTCGACGGGGTTGTCGTACTCGAGCTGGCGCAGGTGCTTGGGCAGCGAGCCCGAGTTGACCCCCACACGCAGGGGCGTGCCGCGCTGCTTGGCCAGGGCGATCACCTCGGCGACCTTCTCGGGGCCGCCGATGTTGCCGGGGTTCAGGCGCACGCAGTGCGCTCCCGCCTCGATCGCCTTCAGGGCGAGCGTGTGGTTGAAGTGGATGTCGGCGATGATCGGGATCGGCGACTGGGCCACGATGCTCTTCAGCGCCTCAGCGTCCTGCTCGCGCGGCACGGCCACGCGCACGATGTCCGCTCCCGCCTCGGCGACCGTGCGGATCTGGTCCATCGTGGCCTTGAGGTTGGCGGTCTCGGTCTTTGTCATCGTCTGCACCGCCACGGGCGCGCCGCCGCCGACGGGAACAGCTCCCACGTGGATCTGCCGCTCTGAAGCCATAGGCTGATTCTAGATGGCCGAGGTCTACGCCACCGCCGGCGGGCCGCTCGCGCGCCTGGCCGGGCCGTTCGCGGCGCGTGCCCGCGCGCGCAGGCACGCGCGCTTCTTCGCGCTCACACGCCTGCCCGCGGGGGCGAAGGTGCTCGACGTGGGCTGCGGGCGCATCGGCCTGCGGGCCCTCGAGCCCGAGCTGGACATCACCGGCGTCGACCTCGCGCCACGTCCCGAGTATCCGGGGCCGTTCGTGCAGGCCGACGCGGCCGCCGGCCTGCCGTTCGCCGAGAACGAGTTCGACCTCGTGTACTGCTCGAGCGTGATCGAGCACGTACCCCCCGCCCGCCGCGCGGCGTTCGCGGCCGAGATCCGCCGCGTGGGCCGCGGCTGGTTCGTGCAGACGCCCGCCCACTCGTTCCCGCTGGAGCCGCACGCGCTGCTGCCGTTCGCCCACTGGCTGCCGGTGGGCCCGCGCAGGCGCTACTGGCGGATGGGCGCCGCGGGCGACTGGGAGGAGATCTCGCTGCTGCGCCGCGGCGAGCTGGAGGCCCTGTTCGGCCCGGCGCTCCCGGAGCGCTTCGGGGGGCTGGTCAAGAGCTGGGTGTGCGTCAGCCCGTCAGCCGGCTGATGTCGTTGCTCAGGCCGTTGATCACGAGGAACAGCAGCAGCACGATGCCGACGGAGCTGTAGCGGTACATGGCCATGATCGAGATGCGCCTGCCGCGCAGCTTCTCGCCCAGCGACCAGAGCACGTGCCCCCCGTCGAGCGGTAGGAACGGGAACAGGTTGATGACGGCGAGGATCAGGGAGAGGAAGCCGAGGAACACGAGCGCATAGCCGGCACCGGCGCTGACCGTTTCGTGTGCCACTTCGGTAATGCCGACGATGCTGCGGACTTCGCTGCGGGCCTTTGAGCTGCTGAGGGCACGCCCGAACCCGGTCAGCGTCTGCGTGGTCGTGTGCCACATCTCCTGAAGCGCGGCGCCCGCGGCGGCGAACACGCCGAAGGCCTTCGCGGAGGCGCCGAAGTCGAAGCCGAGCAGCATCTTGTGCAGCTGCGCGTCGTAGCGGGGGTAGGCCGAGAGCGAGAGCGTCCGTCCGGCCCGGCGCACGGTCAGCTGCACCGGGGAGGCGGCCTGGCAGCCGGCGCTGAGGGTGCCGGCGCAGCGGTGCTCACCGATCGCCCGCATCGTCGAGGTGACGGTGGCTCGGTGTCCGTCGACGGCGATGATGCGGTCGCCGGGCTTCAGCACCGCGGCGGCGGGATGGCCCCGCTCGACCGCCCCCACAGAGGTGGCGGCGGTGAGCGTGGGCACGGCGGTGTCGAGGTTGCCGAGCGCGATCGCCCCGTTGAGGTTGCCCGTGAACAGCACCGCCCAGAACAGCAGGAAGGCGATGAGGATGTTGACGCCGGGCCCCGCCAGGATCACGACGATTCGCTTCCACGGCGGCTGGCTGTAGTAGGCGCGGCGGGCGACCTCGGGCTCGAGATCCTTGATCTCCTCGGGGTTCATGCCGGTGATCTTCACGTAGCCACCCGCCGGGATCGCTCCGATCGCGTACTCGGTCTCCCCCCTGCGCACCTTGAAGATGGTCGGCGGGAAGAACAGCGAGAAGCGCTCCACGCGCATGCCCACGGCCTTGGCCACGGCGAAGTGCCCGAGCTCGTGGAGCACGATCAGCACGACGATTCCCAGCAGTGTCAGGATCCAGCTCACCGCTCCAGTTTGGCAGGCCCGTCCGTCCTTCTCGCCGGGTCCGGCGCCGCAGGCAGGCGCCGGGGGCTCAGCTGAGCGCGGCGACCGACTGGCCGGCGAGCTCTCGCGCCTGGCGGTCGGCCTCGTACAGCGACTCGAAGGAGATCACCGGCTCGCTGCCCAGCTCCGAGAGCGTCTGCTCGATCACGGCCGGGATCTCCAGGAAGCGCAGGCGCCCCTGCAGGAACGCGTGGACGGCGATCTCGTTGGCGGCGTTGAGCACGCACGGCGCGGTCCCACCCGCCTTTGCGGCTTCGCGGGCGAGGCGCAGGCAGGGGAATGCCTGCAGATCGACCGGCTCGAAGGTCAGCGAGCCGACCTCGGCGAGGTCGAGCGGTCGGATCGGCAGCGGGACGCTCTCGCCGCCGTGAAGCGCGTAGGAGATGGCGATGCGCATGTCCGGTGGGCCGAGATGGGCGAGCATCGCCCCGTCGGCCAGCTGCAGGACGCCGTGCACGAGCGACTGCGGGTGCACGACCACGTCGATGCGCTCGTAGGGGGTGCCGAACAGGTGGTGGGCCTCCATCACCTCGAGGCCCTTGTTCATGAGCGTGGCCGAGTCGATCGTGATCTTCCCCCCCATCGCCCAGGTCGGGTGCGCGAGGGCCTGCTCGACGGTCACCTCCTGGAGCTGCTCGCGACTGCGCCCGCGGAACGGGCCGCCGCTGGCGGTGATCGTGAGGCGCTCCACCGCGCCGGGGGGCTGCCCGGCCAGCAGCTGGTGAAGGGCGGTGTGCTCGGAGTCGACCGGCACGATCCGCGCCCCGGTGGCCTCGGCCAGCGCGGTGACGAGCTCGCCGCCTACGACCAGCGACTCCTTGTTGGCGAGCGCCAGGTCGATGCCCTCCCCGAGCGTGGCCACGGTCGGTCCGAGGCCGGCCGAGCCCACGAGCGCGTTGAGGACGAGATCGGCACGCGACTCCACGACGAGGCGCACGAGGCCCTCGGGCCCCCCGAAGACGCGCCCCTGCGTCCAACCCTCGGCGGCGCGCGCGGCCGCGTCCTGGTCGGCGAGGGCGATGCGCTCGACGTCGTAGGCTCTGGCCTGCTCGATCAACGCCTCCCATGAGCGCTCGGCGGAGAGCCCGACCAGCTCGAGTTCCTCGCTGCGCGCGCACACGTCGAGCGCCTGCGTACCGATCGAGCCGGTGGAGCCCAGGATGAGCAGTCGCTTGCGCTCGGACATGCGCCGATGATACGTGCGCCGGTGGCGCGCTCGCGCCCGCAGCCGGCTCTCGGCTTTGCGGCCTAGGTATAGGTGAAGCGGTCGCCCGGGGGGTTCTTCTTGCTCTGCTTGGCGCCGGTGCTCGCGCGGACGTCGACCGCGCCCGTCCTGGTGCTCGCCGGCGTCACCGCCGTGCAGGAGGTGCTCGAGGTGCAGTCGACCGCCGAGGCGGGCGCCTTGCCGAAGTCGAACGTCGTGGCCGAGCCGAGGGCGAAGCCGCTGCCCGTGATGGTGACGGCGGTGCCCCCCGCTTTGGGCCCGGTGGCGGGGCTCACGCTCGTGACCGTGGCCAGTCCGTACTTGAAGCGGTCTGACTTGCCCGCGGCGCTCGTGCCGTGGGGCGTGGCGACGGTGACGTCGACCGTCCCCGAGACGCCGGCCGGCGAGGTGGCGGTGATCGAGGTGTCGGAGTTGACCGTGAAGGAGGCGCTCGCCGAGCCGAACTTGACCGCGGTGGCGCCTGTGAAGCCGGTGCCGGTGATGGTCACGCTCGTTCCGCCCGCGGCCGGGCCGCTCTTGGGCGAGAGGCCGCTCACGGCGGGCGCGGCCGGGGAGCCCACGGTGATGCTCTGCGCGGTGCCGCTACTGGTGCCGTCGGAGGCGAACACGGTGAGCGCCACGTCATAGGTCCCCGCCTTGGGGAAGGTGTGGCTCAGCGTCGGCGCGCTCGTCTCGGTCGGGATGCTCAGGCCGGGCCCGTCGTTGAACTGCCAGTTGTAATGGGCGACGCCGCCGGGCGCCGTCGAGCCACTCGCGTCGAAGCTCACGGCCTCGCCGCCCGCGGGGGCGCTCGTGAAGGTCGCCGTGGGCTCGGCGCCGGCGAACGTGAGCCGCTGCAGGCAGCCGTTGCCCTGGTTGCTCCACTCCTCCTGGTACCAGTAGAGGTGGCCGTCGATCACCTGGTTGTAGGGGGAGCCGTCGGGTGCTGTGCCGAGCGAGGTCCCCATGCTTTCCTCGCACTTGTCGCCCACCTCGCCGCCGCTTCCGCCGATGTCGGTCCAGGCGTCGTTGGGTTCGGGGTCGGTGATCGACTCGTTGTGCTCGTGGCTGAGGCCGCCCTGGAGCGCCCCGTCGGACGGTTTGCCGTTGGGGTGGTTGCCGTCGTCGCAGCCCGTGATCCCGGTCACGTAGGGATCGTTCGAGTAGATGATCTCGCCTCCGGCGAGCGGGATGTTGCCGTGGTAGGCGCAGTAGACGGGTTTGGAGGAGCCGGCGGAGCATTCGTGCCCGGAGGCCTGGAAGCAGTCCTCGACTCCGGGCGGCGTCAGCATGAAGTACTCGTGGGCGAGGTCGCGCGGCAGGCCGTGGGCGGTGATGTAGCTGGTGAGCTCGGCCTGCAGCTGGGCGTCGGTCAGGCAGATCGTCGCGCGCGTGCACCCGTTGGCCGGATAGGGGTCCGTGTCGACGATGGCGCCGCCGAAATGGGATTCGTATTTCGCGAAGGCCCCGGCGGCGTCGTTGTACTGGGCGGAGACCGAGTCGACGTTTTCGTGCCCGCCGCTGTCATGGGCCAGGCCTTCGAGGTACTGATCGACGCCCGCCTGGTATTCGGCGGGGTAGCTCGGCGAGCCTTTGGGCGCCCAGTAGAAGGTGTAGTTGGTGTTGGACGGCATCACGGGGCCGCCGTTGTAGTCGAGGTTGGAGAAGAATTCGTCCAGCGGCCTGACCGCCGTCTTGATCACCTGATGGCCGCGCAGCGGCTGGTAGCTGAGCGTCTTGCCGGCTTCCACCTGCACGATCACGGCGGAGGCGCCGCTCGCGCTCACGCCGAGCACGGCGGTGGCGGCGAGCGCCGCCACCAGCGCGCGGCGCAGTGCTCCCCCCGCTGCCGCGCGATCGTCGACTGTCCCCACGCAGCTGCGCACTCGATCCATGATCTCCCTCTCCTTGCCGGTGGACTCCCTCGGTCCGCTGACAACGGTACACCCCGGATGGCTCTCGTGTCTAGTGGAGTGACCTGGCTCGGGCATGCGCCAAAGGCTGCCAGGGGCCATCGGGCCTGGAGTGAAGATCAGGTGTAGGCGGCCCAGATGTAGTAGCCGACGACGGCCGTGAACATCACGGCGTCGAGCCGATCGAGGGCGCCGCCGTGGGCGCCGAAGAGCCCGCCCGAGTCCTTGGTCCCGGCCTCGCGCTTTACGAAGGACTCGAACAGGTCGCCGACGGGCGCCGCCAGCGCCACGCCGAGGCCGAGCACTAGCGCGTGCGTGCCGGGCAGCCATTCCTGGTAGCGCCCGGCGATCCACACCCCGAGCACGGCGCACGCCATCCCGATCAGGAGTCCCTCGACGGTCTTGTTGGGAGAGATCTCGGGCGCCAGTGGGCGGCGGCCGAACGTGCGCCCCCCCAGGTAGGCGCCGGTGTCGCCGAGGAATGTGCCCACGAGCACGTCGATCACGATTCCCAGGCCATGGGGCAGCCCGCGCAGCAGCACGGCGTGCGCGAGCGCGAAGCCGATCCAGTAGATCCCGAGCAGGGTCACGGCCATCGAGGCGACCGAGGGCCGCGGCTGCAGGAGCGTCAGCCCGAACAGCATCGGCAGAACCGCCACGGCCACGAGCAACACCTGGAACTGGTCGCCGTAGAGCGCGGCCAGCAGCAGCGCGGCCAGCGCGATCAGGCCCGCGAGGCGTACGGGCCGGGCGCGCTCGTACATGCCGTAGAGCTCGTGCATGCAGGCGCCGCCGAGCACCATCATCCCGATCGCGAAGATAGGGCCGCCCTCGATCACCAGGAACAGCGCGACCGCGATCGCCGGGATCGCCACGAGCACGCGTGCGCTCAGCTCAGAGCGAGGCCTGCGCGCCGCGGCGCGCCGCGACGCCCGTCGTGGGCGAGCGGGCCGGCGGCCCGGCGGCGCCGCGGCGGGTTGGGGTCGCCTGGGGCGCCGGGCGCCGCCGGGCGTATGCGGCCCGCTGGCCATCAGCGGCCCCTCATCGCCCGCCGAATCGGCGCCGGCGCTCGGCGTACTCGGCGAGGGACTCCTCGAGCGCCTCGCGCGTGAAGTCCGGCCACAGCTCCTCGCGGAAGATCAGCTCGGAGTAGGCCGACTGCCACAGCAGGTAGTTGGAGAGCCGTCGCTCGCCGCTGGTGCGGATGATCAGGTCGGGATCGTGCATCTCGGGCGCATAGAGGCATGCGCGGAACTCGGCTTCGGTGGTGCCGGTGAAGCGGCGGGCGGCATCGACGATCTCGGCGCGTCCGCCGTAGTTGAAGGCCACGAACATCGTGATGCGGCTGTTGCCCTGCGTCATCTCTTCAGCCCAGCCCATCTGCTCCTGAAGCCGCTCGCTGACGTCCTCGCGACGCCCGATGAAGCGCATCCGCACCCCTTCGGAGTGCAGCTCGGGGGTTTCTCCGGCGATCCGCGCCGAGAACATGTCCATCAGCCCCTGGACCTCGTCGGCGGGTCGCGACCAGTTCTCGGTCGAGAACGAGTACACGGTGAACTCCTCGATCCCGAGCTCGGCCGCGTCGCGCAGGCGCGCCTTGACGGTGTCGGCGCCCGCGCTGTGGCCGTCGTTGACCGGGACCCCGCGAGCCTGCGCCCAGCGTCCGTTGCCGTCGGTGATGACGGCGACATACCGGGCCACAGGGCTGGCCGATCTCAGATCGGCCGCCGAGGCGCGTTCCCCGGCGGCGGCCATCAGACTGCGAGGATCTCCTCTTCCTTGGCCTTGAGCACGGTGTCCAGCTCCCCGATGCGCCCGTCGGTCAGCTTCTGCAGCTCGACCTCCGCGCGGTGCTCGTCATCGGAGGAGGCTTCGCCCTCGGCCTTCAGCTCGCGCAGGTGCTGCATCGTGTCGCGGCGCACGTTGCGGATCGCCACGCGACCCTCCTCGGCGAGGTTGCGCACGACCTTGACCAGCTCGCGCCGGCGCTCTTCTGTGAGTTCGGGGACGACCAGGCGCACCACGTTGCCGTCGTTGGAGGGCGTGAGCCCCACGTCGGACTCGTTGATCGCCTTCTCGATCGCCTTGATCGAGGACTTGTCGTAGGGCTGCACGGTCAGCAGTCGCGCTTCGGGCGCCGAGATCGTGGAGAGCTGGTTCAGAGGCGTCATGGCGCCGTAGTAGTCGACCTGGACGCGGTCCAGCAGGGACGGGCTCGCGCGACCGGTGCGGACGGTGGAGAACTCGTGGTGTGCGGACTCGAGCGATTTGCCCATCCGCTCGCCCGCGTCCTGGAGCAGTTCGTCGATCAGGTTTTCAGCCGCCATCGCCCTCTCCTCCTGCTGTCGTGACGAGCGTGCCCACGCGTTCGCCTGAGATTATCCGCGCGAGGCTCGTCTCGTCATCCATGTTGAAGACGTTCAGCGGCATGCCGTTCTCCATGCACAGCGCCAGAGCCGTCGAGTCCATCACACGCAGGCGCCGCTCGATCGCCTCCATGTGGGTTATCTCGGGGATGAACTCGGCGCTCGGGTCGAGTGCCGGGTCGGCCGAGTAGACGCCCTCGACCCCGTTCTTGGCCATCAGGATGATCTCGGCGTGGATCTCGGCCGCGCGCAGCGCGGCGGCGGTGTCGGTCGTGAAGAACGGGTTGCCGGTGCCGGCCGCGAAGATCACCACGCGCCCCTTCTCCAGGTGGCGCATGGCGCGGCGGCGGATGTAGGGCTCGGCCACCTCGGATATGCCCAGCGCGGACTGGACGCGGGTGTTGGTGCCGCTCTTCTCGAGCGCGTCCTGCAACGGCAGGGCGTTCAGGACCGTGGCGAGCATGCCCATGTAGTCGGCCGTAGCCCGGTCCATGCCCGCGGCGGCGCCCTTCATCCCGCGGTAGATGTTGCCGGCTCCCACCACGATCGCGACCTCCACGCCCTGGTCGCGCACGGCCGTCACCTGGCGCGCCACCGCGGCGACGCGCTCGGGGTCGGTCCCGTACTCGAGCTCACCCATCAGCGCCTCGCCGGAGAGCTTCAGGAGTATGCGTGTGAAGGCAGGGGCCATCGGCGGCAGCCTATCCCGTTACCGAGCCGTTACCGAGCCCCGTGAGGGTCTATTGGCCTATGGCGAAGCGTGCGAACCGGCGTATGACCACATTCTCACCTGTGGTCGCCGTGAGCTCGTCGCGCAGCTGCTGGACGGTCTTGCCCTCGAACTTGGGATTGTGCATCTCCTGCTCGAGCAGCACGATCGTCGCGAGCCACGAGTCGAGCTTGCCGGAGACGACTTTCTCGCGCACGTTCTCCGGCTTGTCGGCCGCCTCCTGCTCGTAGATGCGCGCCTCGGCGTCACGCTGCTCGGCCGGGACGTCCTCACGACTGACGTATTTGACGGTGGGCGTGGCCGCGATCTGCATGGCGACCTCGCGCGCGAAGGTGACGAAGTCCTCGTTCTTGGCCACGAAGTCGGTGTTGCAGTCGACCTCGATCAGCACCCCCACCTTGGATCCGGCGTGCACATATGCCTGAACCGTCCCCTCCGTGGCCGCGCGCTCGCCGAGATCCTGGATCTTCTTCCCCTGCTTGACGCGCAGGATCTCGATCGCCTTCTCGATGTCGCCCTCGGCCTCGGTGAGGGCCTTCTTGCAGTCCATCATCCCCGCGCCTGTGCGCTCGCGCAGGGCCTTTACGTCTTTCGCTCCGATCTCGACCGTGCTCATGTGGCGCTCGTCTCCGGTGTCGTCTGCTCAGCCGCCTGTGCCGGTGCCGATGGCTCCTGTGCGGGAGCGCTCGCCACGGGCGTGTCCGGCTCAGCGACGGGCTCGGCGCTTTCTGCGACCGTCTCCGGCGGGGCCGAGGTCGGTGCCGCGGGTTTGTCCTCGTCAGCGCTCGCCGACATCGGCGTCACCGACTCGGTGATCGGCTCGGACGGAGCCGGGGTTGGGGGCACCGGCACGGTCTCCGGAGCCGGTTTCTGCGCCGCCGCCGTTGCTGCGGCTCGTTCGGCCGCCGCTTTGTCGGCTGTGGCTTTCTCGGCAGCCGCTTTCTCCTCGGCCTCCTTCTTCGCCTGCTCCTCGGCCTCGCGCTTGGCCTGCTCCTCAGCTTCGCGCTTGGCGCGGGCCTCGGCCTCGATGCGGGCCTTCTCTTCGGCTTCCTGGCGAGCGCGTTCCTCCTCGCGGCGGAAGACCGAGTGGCCCTCGGAGACGACCTGTCCGATCGCCTGTGTGATCAGCGCGCAGGAGCGGATCGCGTCGTCGTTGCCCGGGACCACGAAGTCGATGCCGTCGGGGTCGCAGTTGGTGTCGACCAGGCCGATGATCGGGATGCGCAGGCGCCGGGCCTCTTTGACCGCGATCTCCTCGGTCTTGAGGTCGATCACGAACATGGCGTCGGGCACGCGCTGCATGTTCTTCACGCCCCCGAGGTTGGCGCGCAGCTTCTCCAGATCGGCCTGCGCGGCCATCCGCTCGCGGGTCGGCAGCAGGGCGAGCTGGCCCTCGGCCTCGAAGCGTTCGAGGTCGTGCAGCCGGCGGATACGCAGGCTGATCGTCTGGAAGTTCGTCAACAGGCCACCGAGCCAGCGGTGGTTCACGAACGGCATGTCGGCCGCTTCGGCGACCTCCTTGACGGTGTCGCGGGCCTGCTTCTTGGTGCCCACGAACAGCACCGTTCCGCCGCGGTGGGCCACGGTCCCGGCGAACTCCTGGGCCTGGGCGAGCAGGCCTTGAGTCTTGAGCAGGTCGATGATGTAGATGCCGCCGCGCTCACCGAATATGAAGCGGCGCATCTTGGGGTTCCAGCGGCGCGTCTGATGGCCGAAGTGAACGCCGGCCTCCAGCAGCTCCGCGATGCCTACGTCAGCCACGGGCTACTCCCTTGTATGTATGCGATTGAGTTCCGCGTGGATGGAGCGGACCCGGAGCCGGCGAGAGAGTCGCTGCTCCGGGCAGGGCCGCGATCCACGACCACGCGGGTCGAAGATCCGAGTTGAGGCTCTCAGGATAGCTCTTCGGCGCGGGCCAGTGCCGCCGCTAGATCCTCGGGCAGGGGCGAGAGGACCTCGACGGGATCGCCTGTGAGCGGGTGGGCGAAGGCCAGGCGGGTGGCGTGCAGGAACTGGCGGTGCAGCCCGAGCATTCCCGCGCCGCCGTACTCGGGGTCCCCGCACACCGGGTGCCCGATCGCCTGCAGGTGCACGCGGATCTGGTGGGTGCGCCCCGTGTCCAGGCGCAGGCGCAGGAGCGAGGTGTCCGCGAGCGCGCGCTCGAGCTCGAAATGGGTTCGCGCTTCACGGGCAGCCGATCCACCGACGGCCATGCGCGTGCGCACCCGCGGGTCGCGACCGATCGGCGCCTCGATGGTTCCCGTGCGCGCCGGCGGACGCCCCTCGACCAGGGCCAGGTATTCGCGCTCGATCTCGCGGGCGGAGAGGGCGCTCTGCAGGCGCCGGTGCGCCTCCTCGGAGCGGGCCACGACCATCAGCCCCGAGGTGTCGCGATCGAGGCGGTGCACGATCCCGGGACGTTCGGGATCCCACCCGGTCTCGCCGCCCTCGCCGACGGCCAGCAACGGCGCGAGCATCTGGGAGAGCGTGTCCTCGCGGTGCCCGCGCGCGGGGTGCACGACCAGGCCGGGACCCTTGTCGACCACGAGCAGGTGCTCGTCCTGGAAGACGATCGTGAATCCGTTATCGGCGGGGCTGGCTCCGATCACGTCTCGGTGCGGCGCGAGCTGTCGATGAGCAGGAACAGGATCAGTATGCCCAGCGTGATCGAGGCGTCGGCCAGGTTGAACGGCGGCCAGCCGAGCGGCAGCTTGACGAAGTCGGTGACCGAGCCGTCGCGCAGGCGGTCGAGGATGTTCCCCACGGCACCGCCGACGAGCATGCCCGTGGGCAGCCACATCAGGCGTCGGGAGGCGTGCAGGGCGAAGTACACGAGCAGGACCACCAGCGCGAACGCGATCAGGATCGTGACGGCGACGTGGCTGCCGGGGAGAAAGCCGAAGGCGACGCCGTGGTTGCGGGTGTTGACGAGTTGCACGCCGGGCAGGAGCCTGCGCTGTTCGCCGGGGGTGATCGAGCTGCGGATCAGGCGCTTGGTCAGCTGGTCGAGCGCCACCACCGCAATCGCGACGAGCAGCGCGAGCAGCCATGCGGACCCCCGCCGGTCTGCGATCGTTCGCACGGACGCTCAGCCGTGGATCAGGCGCCCGACGACCACGCTGTTGATGATCTCGAGCGTGATGATGGCGAGGATCGGGCTGAAGTCGAGCCCCCCGAAGCTCGGCAGGACGCGCCGGAAGAGCCGCAGGAACGGTTCGCAGACGTCGCGCAGGAAGCCGATCACGCTGCTCGTGGCGCGCGTGTAGGGCGGGCGCAGACCGGCCGAGAACAGCAGCTGGATCACGATGTGCAGGATGATCAGCAGCGTGTAGACGTAGATCAACGTCGAGAGGAAGTCGGCGACGTCGGTGCGGGCGGTGGCGAGGATCATGATCGCGACAGGCTTTGGGGAACGGGGTCGAGCACCGCGTCGAGCGCGTCGCTGAAGGCGGCGCGTATGCCGCCGCGCTCGAGCGCATCGAGGCCGCGCGCGGTCAGCCCGCCGGGCGAGGCGACCTCGCGGCGGATCGCCATCGTGTCGTTGCCCCGCCTGCGCAGCAGCTCGGCGGTGCCGGCCAACGTCTGCACGACCAGCTCGGCACCCTGGGCCGCGGGGATGCCCCTGCGCACGCCGGCATCGACCTGGGCCTCGGCCACCAGCGCCACATAGGCGGGCGCGCAGGACATCAGCCCCATGGCCACGTCGACGAGCCCGTCGTCCAGCACGACCAGCGTGCCGAGCTGCGCGAACAGCGCGGCGACCGCCGCATCCACGTCCGCGTCCTGCGCTGGGCCCGCAGCCTGGACCACGGCGCCCTGGCGCACCTCCACGGGCAATGAAGGGATGAAGCGGTACACGGGCCGCTCGGGATAGGCCTCCTTCAATGCCGCCAGCGGCGTGGCGGCGAGGATCGAGGCGACGGCCTTGGCCTGGGGCGCGACTTCGGCGGCGACCGCCCGCAGTTGGGCTGGCTTGTGGCAGAGGACGACCAGATCGGCCCGTGCGGCGACCTCGGCATTGGAGGCCAACGTCTCGCCGCCCACCTCCTCGGCCAGGGCGCGGGCGCGCTCGGCTACGGGGTCGGCGCAGACGAGCGGCCGGTCCCACCCGCGAGCCAGAGCCCGGGCCATGTTGCCGCAACCGATCAGACCTATCTGCATGAGGACTCCAAGCTAGCGGCCATCCGGCTGCACGGCGGCGTCAGCTTTGATTGAAGAAGCCCTTCTCGATCAAGCGCGCGCGCTCCTCGGCGGAGATCTCGACGTTGCGGGGCGTGAGCATGAAGACCTTGTCCGCGATCCGCTGCATGCCGCCATCGAGAGCGTAGGTGAGGCCGGAGGCGAAGTCGATCAGGCGCTTGGACAGATCGGTGTCGGAGCTCTGCAGGTTGAGGATCACGGGGATGGAGTCCTTGAACTTGTCGGCGATCTGCTGGGCGTCGTTGAAGGACTTCGGGATGACCAGGTGGACCCGCACGTCGCCATTGCCACGGCCGCCGACAGGTTTCAGGACGGTCGTGGAGCGAGGCCGTGCGCCGGCGTCCGGGCTGTCGTCCTCGGCGAATATGTCGTCGAACTCGTCGCGGCGGCGGCGCAGCCGGCGGACGTTGGGGCGCTCGCGGTAGCGGTCCTCGATCTCGGCCTCCGGGGCCGCCTCTTCCTCGTAGTCGTCGTGGTACTCCTCGGCGAGGCCGAAGTACACGAGCGCGCTGTGCCAGGAGTCACGGAAGGCCATGGTGTAGGTGCGTTTCGCCCGGCGAGCCGGTTTCCCTGCAGATGCTAGTAATTCGCCACCGGCCAAGCGGGCTGCCTGCGGCGTCTAATGGTACAGATTCGTGCCGATTCGCACGATGGTGGCGCCCTCTTCGGCCGCCACGACGTAGTCCTGGGAGCTGCCCATCGAGAGATGGTGCAGGTCTCGGTCCTCGGCAAGGGCGCGCAGCGCCGCAAACCAGCGGCGGCTGTCCTCGGGGCGCTCGGACAGCGGGGGCATCGTCATCAGGCCCACCACCGGCACCGGGGCGAGCGCGATGAACGCGTCGAGGTCCTCGGGGGCGATTCCAGCCTTGCCCTGCTCGCCTGCCAGGTTGACCTCGATCAGGATGGCGAGACCCGGGCGCGCCTGCTCGCGGTGGCGCCCGAGCTCGCGCAGCGCCGACTCGGAGGCCACGGAGTGGATCAGGCGCACATGCGGGACGATCAGGCGCACGCGCCGGCTCTGCAGCTGCCCGATGAAGTCCCACTCGAACAGGGAGCCGTGGGCGGCGACCTTCTCCTCGAGGTCCTGGGCTCGATTCTCGCCGAGGAGCCGCACGCCGGCCTCGGCGAGGATCGGCAGGTCCTGCAAGGCCACGTACTTGCTCGCGGCGAGGATCTCCACCTCCCCACTCCCGCCGCCTGCCCGCGCGCGCGCGCGGGTCAGCTCTTCGCGGATGCGTTCGAGGTTCTCGTGGATCCGCTCGGCGCGCAGGCCGGCGATCAGCTCAACCATGCCACCCCCGCCTGGCGCCCGGCGCGGGCGCCTTCACGCCTGTGGGAGAAGAAGCGCTCGTCGCAGATCGTGCAGGCGGCCACGTCGCCCACGACGGCCACACCGGCCGCTTCCAGGCGTTCGTGGGCGATCGCGCGCAGGTCTATCCTGCGCCCGTGGGCATGCGCGCCGGCGAATGCCGCGTGCACCTCCGGTCCGACCTCGTAGCAGCAGGCGCCCGCGCCGGGGCCGACGACGGCCACGATCTGGCCGCTGCGGCTGCTGTCACGGCTGGCGGGGCCGCTGTCCAGCTCTCTGAGCGCCTCGATCCCCTGCTCGAGCACCCCCGCGGCGAGCCCGCGCCAGCCCGCGTGGAGCATCGTCACCGCCCCCTCGCTCGCGAGCGCCACCGGAAGGCAGTCGGCGCTGAGCACCATCGCGCCGACGCCCGCGAGCGCCGTCGCCTGCCCGTCGGCCTCGCGGGGCGGCGCCCCTGCCCGCTCGGGCGCAGGTCTTCGGATGACGCGCTCCACACGGGTGCCGTGGACCTGGTAGCCGCGGGAGAGCACGCGTACGCCCGTCAGCTCGCGCAGTCGCTCGCGCGCCCGCGGGCCCCCCTCGGCGCCCTCGCCCCCCGCGCTCGAGAGGTTGCCGTGCTGGCGATCGGTGAACAGGACGTGGCTGCCCACGCCGAGCTCGATCGCGGTCCCGGAGGCGCTCACCTGACGTCCAGCTCGAGGGCCGCTGTGATCTCGGCCTCGCGCCCGCCGCCCAGTTCGCCGTCGAGCTTGCGGGCAAGGGCGTGCGTCAGGCGCCATCCGACCTGCGGCCCGGCGGGGATGCCGGCGTCGAGCAGGTCCTGCCCGGTGATCTCGAGATGGACGTGGCGCAAGCGCTCGAACCATATTTCGGCCTCGGCCGTGACGCTCGAGGTTCCCTCGCCCATTGCGCCTCCGAGCGCGATCGCCTCGATCGTGTGGGCCGAGAGCGCCTCGTGCATCTCCGAGGGCTTGGCGGCGAGGGAGAGCTCTTTGAACAGGCCGGGAGCCACCAGTGCGGTGCGCATCACGCACTCGCGATCCCCGGCGGTGAACTCGAGCCCGTCGAGGAGTTCGAACATCACCGGTTCGGGGTCCTCGTCCGGGTCGATCGAGAGCGGAAGCAGCAGCGAGGCCATCAGCAGCAGGTCGGGGCGTCCATCGGCGGGCAGCAGGGCAAGCGCCCGTCGCGCCAGGCTCTCGTCGAGGCGAAGCCTGCGCTCGATCGCTGTGAGCGCCCCCAGCTCGCTGATGGCGCCGAGCGCTGCGACGGCGTCGGATTCAGCGAGCGCGAGGCGCAGCTCGGCGCCGATCCGCGCCCGCGAGACCGTATCCAGCGCCCCTGTGGCGAGCGCCTCGCTCGCGAGCTCGGCCGTCCGCGGCTCCGCCTTGAATCCGAGCCGCGCGCTGTAGCGGGCCAGGCGCAGCAGGCGCGTGGGGTCATCGAGGAAGCTGCCCTCGTGCAGCACGCGCAGGCGCCCCTCGCGCAGATCCTCCTGGGCGTGCTCGGCGCACAGCAGCTCACCGGCGAGCCGGCCGCTGAGCGGCACGGCGATGGCATTGACCGTGAAGTCCCTGCGCGCAAGGTCCTCCTCGAGTGTGCCCGCTCGCACCTCGGGCAGCGCGCCGGGGCTCGGATATGACTCGGCTCGCCTCTCGGCTATGTCGATCCTGCCCCCCTCCCACACCACCAGCGCGGTCCCGAAACGCTGATGCCCGGTTGAGCTGGGAGCGCCGCCGCCGAGCGCCGCGAGCGCGCCGGCGAGCTCTTGCGCGAATGCTGCGGCGGCACCGTCCACCACCACGTCGAGCTCTCTCGGGGTGCGGACCAGCAGCAGGTCGCGCACCGCGCCGCCGACGAGCGCCACGTCTTCGCGTTCGGTCGCCAGCGCCAGCAGCTCACAGCCGCCGGGCAGTCGCGCGAGCCCCGCGATGACCTCGGCCCCCGCCCCCGCGCCGGACGCGTTCCCGGCAGTGGCGCTCATTCGATCACGCGCACCGGAATTCCCGCAGCGGCCAGGTGGGACTTGGCTTCGGCCACGCTGAAGCGCCCGTAATGGAAGATCGAGGCGCACAGCACGGCATCGGCGCCGGCTCGCAGCGCCTCGGCCAGGTGCTCGAGCTCTCCGGCGCCGCCCGAGGCGATCACGGGCACGCTCACGGCCTCGCTGACGGCCGCCGTCAAAGGGAGGTCGTAGCCGTCGCTGGTGCCGTCGCGGTCCATGCTGGTCAGCAGGATCTCCCCCGCCCCGCGCTCCACGGCCTCGCGTGCCCAGGCGACGACGTCGCGGCCCGTGGAGGTGCGCCCGCCCGCCAGGTAGGCCTCCCAGCTCGAGGGCTCTTCGCCCGAGGGAGTGTTGTGTCCGTTCAGCAGTGGTGTATCACCATGGTTATACGCTCGCTGCAAACGGGGATCGCCCGCGGGCCACCGCCGCGCCTTGGCGTCGATTGCCAGCACGACGCACTGCGCGCCGAACACATCGGCGAGCTCGCCCAGCAGCTCCGGTCGCTGCAGCGCGGCCGAGTTGACCGACACCTTGTCGGCGCCGGCGTCGAGCACGGCCTGGGCGTCCGTGACCGAGCGGATGCCGCCTCCGATCGTGAACGGCACGAACACCTCGTCGGCCGTCCGGCGCGCGAGCTTGGCGATCGTGTCGCGCTTCTCGTGGGTTGCGGTGATGTCCAGGAACACGAGCTCGTCGGCGCCCTCGCTGTCATAGTGAGCTGCCAGCTCTACAGGATCCCCTGCGTCGCGGATGTCCACGAATTCGACGCCCTTCACGACGCGTCCGGCGTCAACGTCCAGGCAGGGGATCACGCGCTTGAAGTGCATGCGCCCACGGTAGCCTTTCGGCATCCTGCAGGGCCGCCGGCGAGCAGTAGGTACACCGGTGGTACACTTGGGCGGTGGCCGCTTCCCATCCACGCATTCAGGTGACCGAGGATCCCGAGTTGGCACGCGCGCTGCGTTCGGCCGCTCCGCATCTGCCTCCAGGGCTGCCGCGCTCGCAGCAGGTGCGCGAGCTGGCGATCGCCGGCGCGCGCACGCTGGCCGAGAGCCACGCACACACCGATGAGGAGCGCCGGGCGCTGCTGGAGCGCCTGGCTGGGCGCTTCATGGAGCCCGAGACCGCCGGCATCGACTGGGATCTGCTGCGTGACGGCAAGCCTCGTGCCTGGCCGCTCCCGTAGCCGGTCTCCGTGGGGAGAGCTGGCGCTCGTCGTCGATACCTCTGCTTGGTCGCGTGCCCACCACCCCGGCGTTCGCGAGCAATGGACCGAGGCTCTGCGCGCGGATCGCCTGCGGATCTCATCCGCCGCACGGCTCGAGATCCTGATCGGCGCCCGCGACGGCGAGACATTCGACGAGCTCGCGGAGGAGCTCTCGCTGCTGCGGGCCGCGCCGCTCACGCCCGCGGTCCTCCGGGCGGCCGAGGAGGCGATGGGGAAGCTTGCCCATCGGTCGGCCGGTGCCCATCGGGTCCCGATCGTGGACTACCTGATCGCCGCCTGCGCCCAGGAGTCCGGCGCCGCGGTGATCCACTACGACCGCGACTACGACCTGCTCGCGGAGATCATGACCTTCGACTCTGTCTGGCTGGCTCCGTCCGGCTCGATGCCCTAGCGATGACGCGCTGAGGCGTCCTCTCGACCGCTGTCCGCGAGCGCCGCGTGCGCCTCCGCGACGGTGAAGCGTCCCTCGTACAGCGCCGTACCCACGATCACGCCCTCCAGCGCCTCCAGGTCGAGCTCGCCGCGCAGGGCCGCGAGGCCCTCGAGGTCGGCCAGCGTGCCGACGCCGCCGGAGAAGATCAGGCTCCCGTCACCGACCGCGCGCGCGACCCACAGGACCTCCTCGCGGTTGGCGCCGTCGAGCATCCCGTCGTGGTCGATGTTGGTGAAGACGAAGTTGCGCACCCCACGCTCGCGCAGCCCTGCGAAGGCCTCGCGGGCGGGCGCCTGCGTTGTCTCCAGCCAGCCGTGGGTGGCCACGTTGCCCGCGCGCACGTCGACCCCCACCAGCACCCGCTCGGGCCCGTGTGTCTCCAGGACCTCCTCGAGCATCCGCGGATCGGTGAAGGCGGCCGTGCCGAGGATCACTCGCGCCGCGCCCGCTGCGAGCGCGTCGCCGACGGCCTTGGCCGAGCGCAGGCCGCCGCCGTACTGCACCGGCACCCCGACCTCCCCGGCGATCCGCCGCAGATGCTCGAGGTTGACCGGCTCACCCGCCTTGGCGCCATCGAGGTCGACCACGTGCAGCTGGCGCGCGCCCGCACTGGTCCAGCCACGGGCCGCTGACAGCGGGTCCTCGTCATAGACCTTGCTGGCGTCGAAGTCGCCTCTGACCAGGCGCACGGCGTTGCCCGAGAGGATGTCGATCGCCGGGTAGAGCTTCACCCGGCGACCGTGGCCCCCACGCATATGCGGGCGAAGTTGGCGAGCAGGCGCAGCCCCGCCGCCGAGGACTTCTCGGGGTGGAACTGCACGCCGTAGAAGGAGCCATGCTGCACGGCCGTCACGAACGGCTCCCCGTACTCGGCCGTGCCCACGACATCCTCTGTCGCGGCGGGAACGGCGGCGAAGGAGTGCACGTGGTAGAAGGCGCAGCGCTGCGGCAGCGAGTCCACGAGCGGCGAGTCCGGCTTGAGGATCGTCATCTCGTTCCAGCCGATGTGCGGGAGCTTCAGCTCGCCGGCCGCCAGGGCGCGTACCTCGCCCGGGACGATCCCCAGGCCCTCAGCGCCCCCCAGCTCGCTGGAGGAGTCGAAGGCGAGCTGCATTCCGAGGCAGATCCCGAGCACGGGCGTGCCGGCGGCCACGCGCTCGCGGATCAGCTCGTCGAGGCCCAGCGCGCGCAGGTTCTCCATCGCGCGGGGAAAGGCCCCGACGCCGGGCACCACCAGGCCGGCCGCCGCCCGCAGCGCCCCGTGGTCGCGGCCGATGCACGCACGCGCGCCGACGTGCTCGAGGGCCTTCTCGACCGAGCGGCGGTTGCCCATCCCGTAGTCCACGATCGCGATCTCCACGGGCTCCTCGATCAGCGGGCTCATGCGGTCAGGGTTCCCTTGGTGCTGGGCACACCGCTCTCGCCGGGGTCGATGGCGGTGGCCTCGCGCAGGGCGCGCGCGAAGGCCTTGAAGGCCGCCTCGATCATGTGGTGGGCGTTCGTGCCCGCCTCCACGCTCAGGTGCAGTGTCAGCTTGGCGCTGTTGGCGAGCGCCCTGAAGAACTCCTCGGTCAGCTCGTGCTCGAAGCCACCCGTTGCGCCCGGCGGAAGCTCGGCCTCGAACAGCGTGAACGGCCGCCCGGAGATGTCGATCGCGCAGCTGGCCCTCGCCTCGTCCATTGGCACCGTGGCGGAGCCATAGCGGACGATCCCGGCACGGTCGCCCAGCGCCTGGTCGAGGGCCTGCCCGAGCACGATCGCGGTGTCCTCGGCCGTGTGATGGGCGCCCGTCTGCAGGTCGCCGTTGACCTGCACCTCGAGGTCGATGTGCCCGTGGCGGGCCACCAGGTCGAGCATGTGGTCGAGAAATCCCACGCCCGTGCTGCGCGTGCCCGCGCCGGTGCCTTCGAGGGCCAGCTCGAGGCGAACGTCTGTCTCGCCGGTCCTGCGCTCGATCTTGGCGTTGCGGCTCATGGCTCTCCATTCTCTCGCACTCGGGCCTCCATCGATTCGGCGTGCACCTCAAAGCCCTCCGCCCGCGCCAGCGGGGCGCCGGCCGCGGCCAGCTTGGCCGCGGCCGGGCCGATCCGCACCTCGGCCATCCGGCGGCGGAAGTGGCGGGGCGAGAGCTGGGAGGCGAAGCGCGCCGCTCCGCCGGTGGGCAGGACGTGGTTGGAGCCGGCCACGTAGTCCCCGAAGGCGGTGGCGCTCTGGGCGCCCACGAACAGGCAGCCGGCCGCGCGCACCGTGTGCGCGAGCGCCTCGACGTCGGCTCCGATCAGCTGCAGGTGCTCGGGCGCGAACGCGTTGGCCAGCTCCAGGGCCGCGCGGGCGCTGTCGAGCTGCAGGATCGCGCACTGAGCCTCGCCGACGGTGGGACGTTCGAGAACGAGCGTCGAGAGCTCGCTTGCCAGCGCGTCGCAGACCTCGACGCTCGGCGAGACGGCGGCCACGAGGCTGCCCTCGCCGTGCTCGCCCTGGGCGAGCATGTCCAGCGCAGCCAGCCGGATCTCGTGCTGTCCGACCCCGACCGCGGCGCCGAGCACGACAAGCAGATCGCTGGGTCCGGCGAAGCCGTCGATGCCGACGCTCGCGGACAGCTGGTGCTTGGCCTCCTGCACGTAGAGATTGCCCGGACCGACGATCACGTCGACCGGCTCGACCGACTCGGTCCCGTAGGCGAGCGCGGCGATCGCATGGGCGCCGCCCATGCGGTAGACGCGCTCGACGCCGCACAGGCGGCAGGTGCCGAGGATCACGGGATCGATCTGGCCGTCGCGTCCCGGCGGGGCGCACACGGCCACGTCGAGCACGCCGGCGGCCCGCGCGGTGACCACGCCCATGACCACGGTGCTCGGATACGGCGCGCGGCCGCCGGGCACGTATACGGCGGCGCTCGACACGGGCACCTCGCGCAGCAGGATCCGCTGTCCCTGGGGCAGATCGACGGTGCGGTCGTGTCCCACGCCCGCCTCGGCCACGAGCGCGACGTTGGCGATCGCGACCTGCAGCCCCGCGACGAGCTCCAGCGGAAGCTCCTTGATGGCCTCGTCGAGCTCCTCGGCCGAGACTCGCAGTGGACCGGGCTCGGCGCCGGCGGTGTCCAGCTCGCGCGTGTAGCGCCTGACGGCCTCCTCGCCCTCCAGGCGCACGTGCTCGAGGATCTCACGCACCCGCTCGGCCACAGAGGCTCTGCCGACGACCAGCGCGCGCACCTGGGCTGCGGCGCCGGCGGGCCCGCCGAGGCGGCGCACCTCCTCCAGATCCAGGCGCTGCAGGCGCATCCTCAGGCGCCGGCGGACTCGCGCGCGGCGGACTCGCGTGCGGGCGCGAGCGCAGTCCCGCGCAGCCGCGTGAGCAGATCGTCGATGGCGGCCGCCTTGAGCTTGTGGGATACCGGGTTGGCGATCAGCCTGGCGGTGCACACCACGATCTCCTCGCGCACGACCAGGTTGTTCTCGCGCAGGGTGGTGCCGGTGGCGGTGAGGTCGACGATCGCCTCGACCATGCCCGTCAGGGGCGCGAGCTCGACGGAGCCCTTGACCTCGACGATCTCCGCCTGGCGGCCCGTCTCCTCGAGGTGGTGTGCGGCGATCCGCGGGTACTTGGTGGCCACGCGCATCACGCCCAGCCGGCGAAGGGCCTCGGCGGCCGGGTCGGGGCCGGCCTTGCTGGCGAGGACCATCGTGCAGCGGCCGTAACCGAGATCGAGCAGCTCGTAGACCTTGCGTCCGCCGTCGAGGGGATTGTGTGCCCGCCCACCCTGCTCGAGCAGCACGTCCTTGCCCGTCACGCCGAGGTCGGCGGCCCCGGCCTCGACATAGGTGGGCACGTCTGATGGACGCATCGTGATCACGCCGATGTCCTCGAACAGCAGCTTGCGGTCGTTCTTGCTGAGCTCCTCTGTGTCGAGGCCGAGGCCGGCGAGAAGATCGACGGTGTCGCCGAACAGGGCGCCGCGGGGAACCGCGATGGTGAGGCCGTTGATCGGGGTCACGTGAGCCCGCGGCTCATCTCGCGCGCGAGCAGCGCTCCCGTTCCGCGCTCCTCCCCGGCGAGGGCGATGTGCAGGCGGTCCACGCCCAGCGCGAAGCCGACCGCGGGGAGCGGGCGCCCGAAGCGCCCGAGCAGCTCGTCATAGCGTCCGCCACCGCCGATCGGGGCGCCGAGGGCGGGGTCGTAGACGTCGAACACGGCGCCGGTGTAGTAGCCGATGTTGCGCACCAGCCCGAGGTCGAAGATCACGCGATCGGCCACGGCTCCCTCGAGCAGCTCGTGGACCTGGCGCAGGCCGGTGACCGCGCTGTCGGCCTCGGCGGGTGTGCCGGCCAGGACCTCGGGGCCGCCGCGGCGCTGGGGCACGCTCAGCAGCAGCTCGATGGCCTCGCCGGCGAGGCCGGACTCGGCCAGGGCCTGCTCGAGGCCCACGAAGTCACGCAGGACGAGCGAGTCCAGGAGGGTGGGGCGAAGCTCCTCGGGCACCCGCAGGCTGGCCATCAGCGCGGGGAACAGCGAGGCGTCGCCGAGGCCGATGCGATAGTCCTTCAGTCCGGTCGCGTCGAGGGCGTGGCAGAGCACGGTCAGCGCCTCGGCCGTGCCGTGCGGTGCCGGTGCGCCGATCAGCTCGATCCCGGCCTGCAGCAGCTCGCGCGGCTGCCCGCGCTGCGGGCGTACGCCTCGGTAGCAGTGGGCGAAGTAGCAGAAGCGCAGGGGCGGCTCGCTGGAGGCGTAGCGGCTGGCGACCACGCGGGCGATCGGCACGGTCATGTCCGAGCGCAGCACGAGCACGGCGCCGGACTCGTCGAAGACGCGGTAGGCGGGCTGGGCTTCGGCCATGTCGGCGCGCGCGAGCACCGACTCGTACTCCAGCGCCGGGGTGTAGACCTCGCCGTAGCCGTGGCGCTCGAAGACCGAGAGCAGCGTGGCGGTGATGGCGCGCACCTCGCGCGTCTCGTCTGGAAGCACGTCGCGCGTGCCGCTGGGGATCGGGTGGATCATTGCGACCCCGAGATTACGCGTGTACGGGCTCCGTGGCCACGCGCTCGATGCGTGCGCCCAGTTCGCGCAGGCGCTCGTCGATGCGCTCGTAGCCACGGTCGATCTGGCGGATGTTGCCGATCTCGCTGCGCCCCTCGGCGCACAGCGCGGCGAGCAGGATGGCCATGCCGGCGCGGATGTCGGGCGACTCGACGCGCTCGCCGCGCAGCCGGCGCGGGCCGGTGACGATCGCGCGGTGGGGATCGCACATGACGATGTCGGCGCCCATCAGGATCAGCTTGTCGGTGAAGATCAGGCGATTCTCGAACATCCACTCGTGCACGAGGATCGATCCCTCGGCCTGTGTGGCCAACGCGAGCGCGATCGAGGTCAGATCGGCGGGGAAGGCGGGCCAGGGGCCGTCCTGGATCTTGCTCTTGTACTCGCCCACGTCGGCCTGTACCACGAGCCTCTGGCCTCCCGGTACGACCACGTCGTTGCCGTCGAGCTCCGATCGCAGACCCACGCGTTCGAACACGAGGCGGATCATGCGCAGGTCGCCCGGGACCGTGTCCTTGATGCGAAGCTCGCCGCCGGTGACGCCGGCGAGCGCCATGAAGCTGCCGATCTCGATGTGGTCGGGGGCGATCTGGTGCTCGCAGCCGTGCAGGCGCTCGGCGCCGTTGACGGTGAGCAGGTTGGAGCCGATGCCCTGGATGTCGGCGCCCATCTTCACGAGCATGCGCGCGAGATCCTGGACGTGGGGCTCGCAGGCGGCGTTTCCGATCACGGTGGCGCCAGGTGTGAGGGCCGCGGCCATCAGGGCGTTCTCGGTGGCCATCACGGATGGCTCGTCCATGAAGACGTCGGTGGGCTTGAGACCGAGCGGGGCGCTGAGGACGATCTCGCGGCCGCAGTCGGCGCTGGCGCCCATCGCGCGGAAGGCGTCCAGGTGCGGGTCCAGGCGCCGGCGCCCGATGACATCGCCTCCGGGGGGCGGCATGACCGCGCGACGGAAGCGCGCCAGCAACGGGCCGGCGAGCAGGAACGACGCCCTGATCAGCTCGGCCAGGTCGCGCTCGATCTCGACCTCGCTGACGTGGGCTGCGCACAGAGCCAGCTCGTTGGGTCCGCGCCAGGTGACCTGCACTCCGATCGCGCGCAGGATCTCGAGCATTGCCTCCACGTCGCGGATGCGGGGCACGTTGCGCACGATCACCTCGTCCTCTGTGAGGACGCTGGAGGCGAGGATCGGCAGAGCACCGTTCTTGTTCCCGGCCGGAACCAGGGTGCCGGAAAGCGGTACGCCGCCTTCGATGACGAACTTCTCCATGAGCTGTGGGCGCCGCCCGCGACCCAGCATCGGCCCGCCGGTGTGGCGCTTGGCAAGCGTAACAGCCATCTCTCCAGTCAAGTTCGAGCCGCCGGACGAACGCCCTGCCTGGGCTGGCGAAGCGGTCGGCTCTCCTGCGAATCGGCGGCCCATCTGCAACACTCATTGCAGCGGCGTAGGCGCTGGATCGGCTTCGCAGAGCCAGATCTCCGCGCCACGACCGGTACGTACACACGTTCGCTGCGCTTCCGTCCGCAGCCACTCGTAGCTTACGAACACATGTTCTCCCCCAAAAGGACATCCAAGCTGGGGCAGCGCGCGCTCGATGCGCTTGGCCTCGTTCGCTCCTTCCTGTTGCTCGAGGACGACTACGACGTCGACTGGGAGGTCGATCAGGAGGAGCGCTTCGAGGTGGATCATCCGCATCGGGCCGCGCTGCGGCGGGGCGCGATCGCCGAGCGGCTCGCGCACAGGCGCCCAGGGCAGCCCGAGGCGCCGCCGCAGGTGTGCGTCTCCCCCGTGGTCCGCGGTGGCGCTGCCCGTGGGCGCGTCGTGGCGCGCCGTGCGGACTCAGCGCCCAGCCGCTGACAGGACCGCCGTGAAGCAGCGCCTCACAGTCCTCACGCTCGGAGTCTCGGATCTCACGCGTTCCCGTCGCTTCTATGAAGCGCTCGGCTGGCGCAGCGACAGCCCGCCCGAGATCGACGTCGCCTTCTTCCAATCCGGAGGCATGGTCGTGGCTCTGTGGGATCGTGCGAACGTCGCTGCCGACAACGGCCTCGAGCTCGGGAGCGGCTTTGGCGGCGTGAGCCTCGCCCACAACGTGGCAAGCGAAGCGGAGGTCGATGTGGTCCTGGCCGAGGCGGCCGCAGCGGGCGCACGGATCACCAAGCAGCCCGCACCGACGTTCTGGGGCGGGTACTCGGGGGTGTTCCTCGACCCTGACGGCCACCCGTGGGAGGTCGCTCACAACCCGCACTGGATCCTCACGGACGACGGTGACGTGATCCTGCCGGATTAACGACGACGGGCCGCCTGGTGGCGGCCCGCTGCCTGCTTCTGGAAATAAACCGGCGGCGTCCTACTCTCCCAGGCCCTTGCGGGCCAAGTACCATCGGCGCTGAGGGGCTTAACTGCTCTGTTCGGAATGGGAAGAGG
>ODAK010000118.1_pt1 | contig 85671 bp, 106 predicted proteins | sample 1539591 | NCBI WGS metagenome assembly ODAK01 (sample SAMEA3539303, study PRJEB22396) | soil metagenome | biome: tundra; feature: field; material: soil | place: USA | collected 2010-05 | depth 0.15 m | reverse complement strand
GATGCGGCTCGCTGCTCGCGGCATCTTTGCGCACGATTGGCGTCTCATCCGTCCGCTTCTGGAGAGCATCGATGGTTAAGGCCCGCACTTATTATGAAACAGGATTGCTCGATGAGATCGAGCTTGCGCTTCGTACAGGCGACGATCACGGCCTCGCCATTTGCGAACGTCTCCGCGGATTGACGTGCTTACCGCCTGATAAGCGTGTCCGTCAGCGTCTCCACAAGCAGCTTTGGCAAGCCATTCTGGAGCCCGCGCGATGAGCCGCCCAAATACGCAATTTATGATTTCGCCCGGCGATGGAAACGAGCCTCAATCCTCCCGAGGCTCGATGGACGCCCCTCCATACCCCCCCTCTGTCGCCGGGCGGAAACTTAATCGCACCATTCTGATGTTGAGCGAACGCTGTGAAGTCTACCGAGCGCGCATCGCGCGCAAGCGCAAGAGACGCGAGAGCATCGGCGGCGATCAGAGCGATCTTATCCGTACCCGTACTGCGCAATTGCTGGCCGAGATCAGAAGCGGCAAGCGGCGCAGCCACAAGAAGGAGTAGCGTCATGGATGCAATCACTGAAATCACGAAGCCTGAGGTCGACCAATTCGCAAATTGGCGCAAACGCCTTAAGGGCGATATGTCGCCCCCTATCCACGATGGGAAGCCGGACTCTGGCTTCTATCGCAACCGCAACGTTCCGGTCGCGTATTGGCGCTCTGCCGCTGGCGAGTTTCAATGCCACATCGGCGGACGACCGTGCACCGATGAATTACGCGCGTTCGACACATGGCCTTTCGTCGCCGAGCATCCGGTCACGAAGGCCGTCTACGATGACTTCCTGCGCACCGGCACATGGCCGGATCAACATCCAGCAGTCACGGCTTCGCTCTCAAATAGTTCGCCGCTCGATGACAACACCATCGAGGGGCTACAGCAGCAAATCGACAATCTGGCAAACGAAGCCGATATGTTGATGAAGAAAGGTGCGGCAAAAACACAAATCGAGGCTGACCACGCGGCTGACGTGGCGACACGCCTGGGCGAACTATGGCGCAAGGCCGATGATCTACGAAAAGTTCAAAAGGAGCCTCACTTTCGCGCGGCCCAGGACGTTGATAATCTCTGGCGCCCCCTCTTGGATACCGCCTCGATCTATTCGATGCGGCTCGCTGCTCGCGGCATCTTTGCGCACGATTGGCGTCTCATCCGTCCGCTTCTGGAGAGCATCGATGGTTAAGGCCCGCACTTATTATGAAACAGGATTGCTCGATGAGATCGAGCTTGCGCTTCGTACAGGCGACGATCACGGCCTCGCCATTTGCGAACGTCTCCGCGGATTGACGTGCTTACCGCCTGATAAGCGTGTCCGTCAGCGTCTCCACAAGCAGCTTTGGCAAGCCATTCTGGAGCCCGCGCGATGAGCCGCCCAAATACGCAATTTATGATTTCGCCCGGCGATGGAAACGAGCCTCAATCCTCCCGAGGCTCGATGGACGCCCCTCCATACCCCCCCTCTGTCGCCGGGCGGAAACTTAATCGCACCATTCTGATGTTGAGCGAACGCTGTGAAGTCTACCGAGCGCGCATCGCGCGCAAGCGCAAGAGACGCGAGAGCATCGGCGGCGATCAGAGCGATCTTATCCGTACCCGTACTGCGCAATTGCTGGCCGAGATCAGAAGCGGCAAGCGGCGCAGCCACAAGAAGGAGTAGCGTCATGGATGCAATCACTGAAATCACGAAGCCTGAGGTCGACCAATTCGCAAATTGGCGCAAACGCCTTAAGGGCGATATGTCGCCCCCTATCCACGATGGGAAGCCGGACTCTGGCTTCTATCGCAACCGCAACGTTCCGGTCGCGTATTGGCGCTCTGCCGCTGGCGAGTTTCAATGCCACATCGGCGGACGACCGTGCACCGATGAATTACGCGCGTTCGACACATGGCCTTTCGTCGCCGAGCATCCGGTCACGAAGGCCGTCTACGATGACTTCCTGCGCACCGGCACATGGCCGGATCAACATCCAGCAGTCACGGCTTCGCTCTCAAATAGTTCGCCGCTCGATGACAACACCATCGAGGGGCTACAGCAGCAAATCGACAATCTGGCAAACGAAGCCGATATGTTGATGAAGAAAGGTGCGGCAAAAACACAAATCGAGGCTGACCACGCGGCTGACGTGGCGACACGCCTGGGCGAACTATGGCGCAAGGCCGATGATCTACGAAAAGTTCAAAAGGAGCCTCACTTTCGCGCGGCCCAGGACGTTGATAATCTCTGGCGCCCCCTCTTGGATACCGCCTCGATCTATTCGCGGATCAAGGCTGCGATCATCACGCCATTCATAAACGCGGAAAACGCGCGGCGCCGACGCGAGCACGAGGAAGCCGAACAGAAGGCACGCGAGGCCGCGACGGCTGCTGCCGAGGCTTTCCACAAGGCTACCGCCGCGGCCCTAGAAAAGAACGCGCCGCCGCCCGAGCCGCCAGCTCCAATCGAGCAAGCCCCGGCGTTCGAGGCAGCGTCCGCAGGAACACGAGGCCGGAAGGTATCGGTCCGCACTATCAAAACAGCACTCATAGAGGACTACGCGAAAGCCCTTGCGAGCTTCGCGCAGCACGAAGCCGTGAAGGCGTTGGTCCAAGACCTCGCCAACAAGCAAGCGCGGATCGGAGTCGAGACTCCCGGTTGCAAGATTGTTGAAGAAGGGAAAGCAGTATGAACACGCAAACCGCAGACCGCACTGACACCGGCGACATTGAGATCGCCGAGAACAAAGGAGCTGTCGCGATATTCGCGCCGCCACGTCTTCCATTCCACGACGCCATCAAGCAGCGATTTGGCATTGATCGAGGCGCGTGGAAGGTGCTCACCGAGGCCATCTTCCCGGCTGCAAAAACGCCCGACGCGATCGTGATGGCGCTGTCCTACTGCAAGGCGCGCAGTCTCGACATCATGAAGCGGCCGGTACACATCGTCCCGATGTGGTCGAGCGCGGCTGGCAACATGGTCGAAACCGTCTGGCCCGGTATCTCGGAATTGCGCACCACCGCCTTCCGCACTGGCAACTATGCCGGATGCGACGAGGCGGAGTTTGGCCCGATCACAGAATACACATTCAAGGGCCGCGTGAAGGAATGGGTGAAGGGCAAGGATGAGTGGAACGACAAGGTTGTTAAAGTCGATGTCCCTGAATGGTGCCGTATCACGATGTACCGGGCCCTAATGGGCCAGCGCTGCAAATTCGTCGGCCCCAAGGTCAAATGGCTTGAGGCTTACGCCACCATCGGTTTCAAGTCAGATCTGCCCAACGATATGTGGCAGACGCGGTCGGAGGGCCAGCTTGAGAAATGCGCGGAGGCTGCTGCTCTTCGTCGCGCCTTCCCGGAGGAAATCGGCAACGAGCTGACCGCCGAGGAAATGCAGGGCCGCGTCATCGACCACGATGCGCGGGTTGTATCAACGGCGACCACTGGCACGGATGACGGGCCGCCCGATCCTGACGCCAAGGACACCAAGCACAGCAACGGCAACGGCAACGGTGGCCAGCCGGAAGATCCGAAGAAGAACGAGCCGGACGGCAACCAGCAGCCCGGACAATCCCCGCCGCCGGTCAAGGATAATCCGGCCGAGGAACGCCGAGTAGCGTCCGGCGAGTTCTCGCCTCTGAGTCAGTTGCTCGATGAAATGGCGGAATTGTCGAACAACAATGAAGCCTTTGAGTGGACGTCTGACAACATGGCTCGCATCAAATCGCTTTCTGGCACAGAGCGCAAAACCTTCGATCTGCAATTCCTGAAACGTCAGGGCGAATTCAGCAAAGCCGCGAAGAAGGCGGACTAACGCTGTCGTTAACCTGATGGGGATGCAAATCATGATAAACGCGGCGGCATGGCGCAATTTCTCACGGTGCGGGACGGGTCAAAACTCGTTCCCGCATCGGCCGTCGATTTGGAAGAACTGGAGAAGGTACGGCGTGGCCAGCCCGTCCTCACGACGGTCACGTTTCGCCGTTCGCTCAAGCATCACCGCTGGCTGCGCAAATTCGTCGCTGTCGTTGCTGATGGGCTCGATATCGCGCCGGGCCTGTTGTGGGCGAACCTTAAATACAAGGGCGGCTTCATCGCCCTTGTTCTGCCGGGCGGCGGTGTCGTTCTCGAATCCGCAGCGCACGATGCCATGGACGAAATCCGCTTCAACGAAATGCGCATTTCCTTCGTCGAGCAGATTTTTAGAGATTGGCTGCCCGGCGTTAAACGCAAAGACGTGTATCAGCAAGTTACTGAACTCACTGGCGAGGCATGCCCTTGGATTGACTAGCGGCCGGATGGTCCGGCCATGAGCCACGTCAGCGAAGCTACCCTCAAACTGACCATCAACGCGCTCGATGACGTGCCGCGCACCGTGCGCGAGATACATCAGCGTATCGATCTGTGGTCGCCAAGACATATCCAAGGCGCACTCTGTGAGCTTGAGACGCAGGGCCTCGCCGTCTCCATCACCGAACAAGGTCAATCTCCCATCATCATCCGTAGGCGTTACAGGAGAAGTATCATGAAGCGTCAACCCACAATGATGGAGACGCTGACCGCGGGGAAGCAATCCAGAACCCGCCACTTGCCGCATTCTCTCAAGGAGGATGATCCAGGTAATTCGGACGAGGATTATGGGCTGACGTTTCGCGCCGACGACGATGCGTTCCAGGCCGCACTGCGCAAGTCAGAAGATTGGAAATGGCAGTTGCAGGCCGAAGGCCCCAAGGCCGTCCCGGCGGACGACGCGCACTATATTCCGTCGATTCAGTTGGCGAGGGGATGATGAAACGAAAGCCGGTAGGCATCCCCATTGATCTTCAATATTTTTTTGACCGCTCATCTCCCGAGCCAAATTCTGGCTGCTGGATTTGGATGAACGCTACATCACCTAATGGCTATGGCATTATCGCGAAGGACGGCAGAAGGCATAACGCCCACCGGGTTGCGTACATGGTCGCCACTAACGAGGTGGTCCCACGGCATTTAGATGTCTGCCATCGTTGCGACATTCGTTGTTGTGTAAATCCAGACCATCTTTTTGTCGGCACACGAAAAGACAACATGATGGATTGTGCCCGCAAGGGGCGGACAGCGGTGCCGCGGTTAATTGGTGAGGAGTGCCCAGCCTCCAAATTAACTGCCGAGCAAGTGCGATCTATACGATCAGACACAAGATCAACCCGCGCCCTTGCTCGTCATTACGGCGTGGACCGGATGACAATTAGAGCCGTCCGTCGGCACGAAACCTGGAAAAGCGTATGAGATCATTACCAGAATGGCGAGGAAAAACGGATGACTCACCTATTCCTGCGGCTGTTCGCCTTCGCGTGTTTAATCGGTATGACGGCATTTGCTATCTCTCGGGCCGCAAAATCAGGCCAGGCGACCAGTGGGACATCGAACATGTGCAAGCCTTGTCTCTCGGAGGCGGACACAGAGAAAAAAATCTCGCGCCTGCACTGGTTGTCCCGCATAAGGCCAAGACGAGAAAAGATCGAGCCCTGAAAGCAAATGATGACCGCGTGCGCAAGAAGCACTTCGGCATCCGCAGGCGGCAGAGCCGCCCGATGCCGGGCACCCGCGCGTCAGGAATTCGCAAGCGCCTTGATGGGAGGGTCGAGCGATGGTGAGCGCAGAGAGGTACAGGCCGCCAGCGGGGACCCTCATGACGCCGTGGACATCGGCGCAGGTGGACGCGCTCAATCGCTACCAGCATCTTGGCTACGTGCACGAGTTTACGTGTCCTCGTGTGCATCCTGCCGGGTCAGGCGAAGCCGACCGCGCGTTATTCGCAACCAAAGACGGCTGGATTTGCCCGCATTGCGATTACCGACAGGATTGGGCGCATTCGTCGATGCTGACACCACCAGAAAATCCTATCGCGCAGCTCAAGACCGATCTTGGGAGGCGATGAGCATGCCTATCAGATCGGAAAACAAAGCGCGCTATCCGAAAGATTGGAAATCGATCTCGCGGCGCATTCGCGACCGCGCTGGGAACAAGTGCGAAAACTGCGGCGTGAAGAATGGGGCATTTAGGAACAACACGACCGGCGAAGTTACGACAAATTTGATGCAGGTTGAAACCTGGGTTTTATGCGATGGCGACAAGACGGCAAGGATTGTTCTGACTGTTGCTCATCTCAACCATCGACCTGAGGACTGCTCCGACGAGAACCTAAAGGCTTGGTGCCAGCGTTGCCACAATCGTTATGACATTGGTGAGCGGAGGCGCGGGATTAAGGAACGGGCGCGGTCAGTGAAGGCCGCCGGGGACTTATTCACATGAGCAAGGCCCCAACCCCAAAGCTAGATCGGCTGCGCGAAATGCGCGAGGCGCGATACGCCAGCACCAGGCCGCCGCAAAAGAAGCCGCGCGAGAAGCCGGAAGCAAAGTCAAAACCCGAGGAGAAGAAGCTGTGACCGCTACTCTTGCCAAACACTTCCCTGATGAGCGTCAGGTGAATGAGGTTTGCCTCATCGGCCAGGGCGCTCGCTGCTGCCGATATCTGACGATGAGCCCGCGCGGCTGGTCTTGCGAGAAACGTCATGCAATGGGCCGCACGCTCGATGCCCGTGTTGCCGCCGGTAGGATGAACGCGCGCGGAGATAACTGCGAGGGGCTGGATTCTCGATGACTCGCGTGCTCCCTTTCACGCAAGCATCGATCCGGCGGGCTGTGCGCGCCGCCCGCCAGGTGGGCCTGCTCGTGACGGGGATCAGGCCGGATGGCACCCTCATCGTGCAGGATGGGGATAAGGCTCCAGCCGGCGTTCACAACGACCCACCTCCCGGTCAGAATGGCGCACCGGCCTCCAAATGGGAGGACGCGGAGGCATGACCAGTGTGAAATTCGACCTGCCATTTCTGAGCTTAGAACCAGATCGCCACGGCAACGAGCGCCTATACGTCCGGCGGGCTGGCCGGCGCATCAGGATCAAGGAGAAGCCCGGCACCCAGGCCTTCGCGAATGCCTACGCAGCGGCGCTGGAAGCGCTGGCGCAGCCGGCGCCAACGGATGGCCGCCCGTCGCCAATGACGGCCCCCAAGGGCACGCTCGGCTGGCTGGCGGCCAAGTATTATGCTTCCGACGAATTCGGCAGCCTCGACCCGCAATCCCAGATTACCCGCCGGCGCGTTATCGATAGCTGCCTGAATGAACCGCACTCCGACGACGATCCTGACCCGCTGCGCAACTGCCCACTGCAATTCGTCACCAGCAAGAAAATCAAGCGGTTACGCGATTTGAAGGCCAAGGAAGGTAAGCCCGGCGCGGCCAACAACCGCAAAAAATACCTATCCTCGATGTTCGGCTGGGCGATCGAAGCCGAGTACATGAAGTCGAACCCGGCGCGCGACGTGCGCCGCAAGAAATACGCCACCAACGGCTTCTACACATGGACGCTGTCGGACCTGACCGCCTTCGAAAACCGGCATCCGATCGGCAGCAAAGGGCGCCTAGCACTCTCGCTCCTGCTTTACCTGGGCGTTCGCCGCGGGGATCCGGGATCTGATCAACGGGAAAAAGTAATGCCGAAATCCGAGATGTTAAATTCGGCCGCAGAGATAAGGCATAAATGGAGCGTGACGATGAAAAATAGATTATCGGACCTCAACGATCATTTGTTCGCACAACTGGAACGGTTGTCCGACGAAGACCTATCCCCCGTTCAAATCGACAGCGAGACAAAACGCGGTGCGGCAATCGTCGCCGTCGCCGATCAGATCATTCGAAATGCCAGCCTCAAGATCCAGGCGGCTAAGATCCTTTCGGATCACGGCATCGACCCCACACCGCAGCTTCCGGCGAACGAGGGCAAGCCTCACCTGCGGGCAATCGAGGGCAGGAAGTCATGAAGGGACGTTCGCTCCGATACTCCACCGCGGAAATGCAGTGGCTGGAGGCTAATCGGTTGATGGTCATCAGCGACTATCACCGCGCGTTTTGTGTAGCGTTCGATCGAGAAGACGTTTCAGCGGTGCATCTTCATGGACTGCGCAAGCGCAAGGACTGGAAAATCGGTTGCGCCCTCGCTCGCGGGCGCATGGTAGGCCGGCACACCAAATATTCCGCGACCGAGATTGCGTGGCTGCTGGACAACTGCACGATGGTGGTCGGTGACTACCACCGAGCGTTTTGCGCTCAGTTTAACCGCACCGATGTGACGGCCGTCGCACTCAATCAGTTGCGAAAGAAAGAAGGTTGGAAGACTGGCCGCGACGGTCGCTTCAAAAAGGATTCGGTCCCGTGGAGCAAGGGCAAGAAGCTGCCCTTCAATGCGAAAAGCGCGCGCACCCAATTCAAGACTGGCCAGTTACCGGCCAACACCAAATACGCCGGTCACGAGCACATCCGTAAGCCGGATGGGTATGTCGAGATCAGCGTTAAAGAAACAAATCCTCACACCGGCTTTGAGCGCCGCTACGTTTTGAAGCATCGATGGCTATGGGAGCAGGCTAACGGCCCCATCCCGGACGGTATGGTGCTCAAGTGCAAGGGCGACGTCCTAAACACCGACCCGTCAAATTGGGAGCTTGTGCCGCGTGCTTTGCTGCCGCGCCTCAATGGTCGGTTTGGTCGTGGCTACGATGAAGCGCCGGCTGAACTTAAGCCGACAATAATGGCGGTCGCAAAATTAGAGCATCAGCTCCGTGACAAAGGTGGGGCAGCGAATTCTAAATGACGTCCGGGCGTATCACCGAAGCCGAGCTCGAGGATCTTAAAGGCCGCAATCCGTGCGACGTCGTCGCCGGCGCGTGGGTAAGCTTACGCCGGCACGGGCAGAAGATGATCGGGCCCTGTCCGGTCTGTTCGCCGGATCCGCGATCGCGCGATGCTACCCGCTTTGAATGCGACGCCGCCGGATGGGTCTGCGCGGTCTGCGCCGACGGCGGCGACGTCATCCGCCTAGTCGAGCGCGTCAACGGCTGCTCGTTCATGGACGCGATCGCGTTCCTGGGCGGCAAGCGCGAGCTGGTGCCGGGCGAGGCGGCGCTTGCCGAAGCTCATCGCGCCAAATTGCGTGCCGAGCGCGAGCGCGAGGCCAAGGCCTATCGTGAGCGCGAACGGCGCAAATTATGGGCGATGTGGCACCCCGCCGTGCCGATCGCTGGCACGCCGGCCGAGACCTATCTCACATTGCGCCAGGTGCGCGCGCCGGCGACGTCGCCGGCCAGGCTGCGGTATTTTGCCAATTGTCCCATGTATGCGCCCGGCGCGGCTAGCGCTAAGCCCGTGCACACAGGGCACGCGATGCTGGCGGCGATCGTCGCCGCCGACGGGCGCTTTAGCGGTCTGCACATAACCTGGCTCGACCTGGCGCGGCCGAAGGGCAAGGCCGAAGTGCCGGATCCTACAACCGGCGATCTGTTGCCGGCGAAGAAAGTCCGTGGCTCGAAATCTGGCGGCCGCATTGAGCTGGTGCCGCGCGCGGCGCCGCGACGACTGATCATCGGCGAGGGCATCGAGACGGTGCTGGCGGTCTGGACCGTGCTCGAAGGTGCCGGCCAGGATCTGACCGACACTGCGTTCTGGTCATCGGTCGATCTCGGCAACCTGGGCGGCCGTGCCGCGGCGACCGTGCCACACCCGACACTCAAGACCGCGAATAACCATACCCAGCGCGTGCCTGGGCCCGTGCCGGATCAGATCTGGTGCGGCTCGGCAAGCAACATATCCATGCCCAGGTCACAGCGCCCGGCCAGCCGGGGCGGGTCATCAAGTTCACGCCCAATAAGACGCGCTATCAGCGCATCACCGAATCAGAAAAGCCGCTTTTGCCCATCCTCGAGCAGATCATCGAGGGGTCGCCCACCGGCGAAAAGACGTTTTTGCAGACGGAACTGGGCAAGCCGTTCACGGCCAAGGGCTTCGGTAATTGGTTCCGCGACCGCTGCGACGAGGCCGGGCTGCCAAAATGCAGTGCCCACGGGCTGCGCAAGATCGGCGCTACGCTCTGCGCCGAGAAGGGGGCTAGTGAGCATCAGCTCATGGCTATTTTCGATTGGAGCACGCCCCAGCAGGCGGCAATCTATACCCGCGCGGCCAGTCGGCGGATTTTGGCTGCGGGCTCGATGCACATGCTCGGGCCATCCTCGGATGGAGTGCACTGACATGGCGCTGTCTCACTTTTTGACGTCGTCCTTGTCTCACCTGAAAAAACGACAGCGTCGTCAAGGCGTTGAAAAAAGGGTGGTGGGAGAGGTAGGCCTGCCACCTGCAAGCAATTTCAAAGACTTAAGCGAAGTGCGACGTTCTGGAAGCCCCCTGCAAACAGTGGGAGACCCAGATCAATTGTCTCACCTTTCCCGGCCTGATGCCATCGTCGGCCCGATCCTACTCAGCATCGGCCTGTCGGTCGCGGCCGTGATCCTCGCCGCGGCCATCGTGGTGGCTTTCGATTACACCTTGCGGCCAGTGCTCGACGCCAATGGCCATCCGGTGGCGCTGAGGGGGAGCGTGCGGTGAGATAGGGGCATCAGGTGAAGCCGCCGTATAACCCGCTCTCACGATGGGGTCACTCTCACCAGAGTCGCGACTACGATGAGAGCCTATAATCCGGCGGCTTCCCTCATGCTTCTATTGTGCATCAATCAGGATTGTCATCACGCCGCCCGCAAGCATCAAAACAAGGGTGATCGTCAACACTGACAGACAAAGGATTGCAAACTTATCCAATGGTCGCATCGTCACCCACCAAAAGCCAATCCTTGTCACGGTCGCCCCTTACCTGATTAGTGTCTTGCTGGAATCAATCTCGTCTTTTGTCGCATAGGCCCAATCGCGAGCAGTGCGACTTATTCGGCCCGGCTTCACGCGCGGGAGATTTGGGTATCGCAAATTGAAATAATGATACCAGAAATGCCGCGTGAAATTGTTGTACCACCATCGCCGCATTGCCCCTCTCCATTCATGTTTCAGAATTAGTGGGAAAGGTCAGGACGCCGCCGGGCGACCCATTCCCTGAGGTGCGTAGGCTTGTGGCCCCGCTACAGCCCTGCCGAAGCTGGCGTCCCTGCATTTGAAAACTCTCCATTCATGTTTCAGAATTAGTGGGAAAGGTCAGGACGCCGCCGGGCGACCCATTCCCTGAGGTGCGTAGGCTTGTGGCCCCGCTACAGCCCTGCCGAAGCTGGCGTCCCTGCATTTGAAAACTCTCCTATTTCACTTCGACGGTTTCGGGAATCGGCTCGCAGGTCCATGACGTGCTGGTGTAGACATCCACCGAGAATGGCTTGCCGCACTCGTCGCATTCGTCTCGCGTGTAGTTTATCTCGTCATAGTAGTGTGGCTCGTCAGCCGTAAACTGCCGACCACAATGCGGGCACTGTGGGCCTTCCGTAGAATACGCCATGCCGCACTCCCCTTATGCGGAAAGCAGAACTAGAATTAAAACCGCCAACGCAAAGAACGGCGACAGTTCCGTCCAAAGCGGCATTTGATGGCTGGTCATGGCGCTGGCTCCCTTTATACGTTTAGTTTGTCGATAAGGATATTAAGGGCACGAACTGGATCGGTGGTGTCAACCGTGCTGTCGTCGGTAAGTCCAGCATTGTCCATGTCGCCAATGAATATCTCTAGATCACGGCACGCATTGGCAATCACAGCGTCCTTGCCGATGTAGTTTTTGATCGTTTCCACGGCCGCTCCTATTGCATTCGCTCTGGTGCTGTAACAATTGGGTATTCAACGTCCACGCTGTCACACTTTGGGCAGCGTAGTTTGTCACGGGCAATTAGCTTGCCGACGACGCCATGCCATCGACACGCATTGCACCAGCAAGCGCGCTCAAGATGGTTGTTGCGGTTGTCGGCCACGGTCGCTCCTATTTCGGGTTGTAGGCTGCTGGAATATAAAGCACTCTCTCATCTTCTTGCGGGCAACTAGCTGTCTCGGCCATCTTTGACTCCTATTGCGTCCCTTTAATCCTGGTAAGATTTCCATCTTCGTCGGTCGTCCATACTGTGCAAGATGGCTTTTCAGAAGGATGCCCCGATGCTCTTTTTCTTACACCTGCCATCGCATCTTTCCATCCACGAAAGTAAGCCTCGCCCTCAATCTCAAAGGCAAGCATCCTAATCTTTCTAACTGCTTCCTCTGCCTCGCTCACACTCGCTCCCTTTTTATACGTTGCATTCTGAGAATCAGGTGAGCCGCCGCTCCGTCCATCCTTTCGGGTAGGACTCTCCCGCCATATAGGTGGGAGACTGTATGATGCTGCGGCTCGCCAAATTCTCCTTATTTCTTGCGTTTGGTTATCAGGACTTTGCCGTTCTTTCGCGTCACCTTGAAATATCCGTACATAGTGGCCTTCGAGACTTTGATCTTGGCGGAAACGTAAGCCACCGATCTACCGGCCCTGAGAAGCGCAAACGCCTGAGTCTGTTTCTGGTCGTTCATCGTGGGCGTGCGGCCTAGCGTGAAGCCGCGGTCCTTGCGGGCCTTCATCCCGGCCACCGTGCGGTCTTGGGTCATCTGGCTTTCAAGCTGTGCCACAAGCCCGAGGATGCCGAGAACGAACTGGCCGGTAGTGGTGTCGAAGTCGAATGTCTCTTGCAGGCTCTTGAACTTGCCCCCGGCGTCCTTGATGTGTTCCAGCCGCTCGTAGAGGTCGCGCATATTCCGAGCCAGCCGGTCTAGCCGCCACACCAGCAGCGTGTCGCCCGGCCTAATGTCCTTGATGGCTAGATCGAGTTCCGGCCGTCTTTTCGCTCTGGCTGATACCTTCTCGATGTAAATATGGTCGTCATCGACGCCAGCCTCGCGCAGCGCATCGAGCTGCAAGTCCAGCTTTTGATCCACGGTCGAAACGCGGGCGTAGCCTATCAAAAGAGGCGGATTTCCCGGTTCCGGGGGTTTAGGTCGATTTGGCCACTTTCTCATTGCTCGGAGACTAGGGATGGTAGGGGATAAAGTCAACCGAAATCGAGCCGATCCTGTGTAATTCTTGTTGACTTATTGGAAACGGTCATTTATATAGGATACATGATCGAAGCCAAGACCATAGCCGCCCTGATCCGCCGGATAGGCCGCACACAGCAGCCGGAAATCCTAGGAACATTCTCCTTTAGGTATGATGCCTGTGGTTCTAGGCGCGATAGCAGCGCAGTTTGCCGCTACGTTGGGCAAGAGCCGGGGACAGATTTTGCAACAGGGCAAGTGGTTTGGAACCACCTCGAGGGTTGCTGCAAATTCACAAAAACCCGCGTTGATATGGCCGCCCTCAACATTGCAGAAATCATGAATAAGAAGTCCGAGAAAGAGCCGTGGGCTGCATGAAAAACGCGACGGATAACAGGAGCGCAGGCTGCAAGCCTGACAAGTCACCGTCGCGGGCTGGCGTAGTTACGGGACGCCGTAGCGTAGAGGCATTGAGCCAACGTCGCCAGCCAACTTCCTCTAACCGTCTAAGATAGGCCGCCGATGTGGGTCTTGCTCTTAAACGACATCGTCTATGCCGGCCCCTACGAAGGTACGCTACGTTGTGACGCCTGCGGTCGTTTCATCAGCTATGAGAGCCTACAGGAAGGCTACGCGGTGCGGCGGCTGCTCTATCCTGACAGCCACTTTACCAGCGAAGAATACGAGACGCTTTGCGCGAAGCATAAGTGATCAGAAAGGCCAAGAAACATGCTCACATCTGACATCAAAGAGCGTCGATATGCAAAGCTTTCCGAGTTGAAGGAAGGCGATAAAATCGAACTCGATGGCGACTTCACATGCCAGCGCAAAGGCGTTCACTTCGTCCACAAGGACGAGCATGGAGGTCTGTATTTTAACTGCCGCGAGGGGCGGCATTTGCTCGACGGACAAGCCGACGATGGCGAGCATTGCGTCGGTATCTATCGCTCCATCTAAAACGGGAAGGGCCCATAAACGAAAAAAGCCTCGCCCCCGGATGAACCGAGGGCGAGGTGAAGTTGTGCCCGTGTGGCGGGCGACGTTGATTGTTATGATTAGATTGGCTTGCGCTTTAACCGCTGCCACCAATGCAGCTTTTTCGGCACGACAGTCACAGCCGCAGGCACAGCCGCCTTCGTTAGCGTCGGTGCCACAGCAGGGGTCACAACGACTGCATGCGACGCCGGTCGTGCGTCAAAGCTAGCCGGCCGTCTGAAAGGCCGCTTGAAGCCAAAGCCTACGACCTCGGCCTCGATCGTTTTGCTGATCCATATCTGGTCATAGCGCGTCTTGCCGATGATCTGATAATTGGCGCGCGGGAAGTCGTCGCCGGCGCCTTTGAGCGTGGCGAAGTTACTCGACGCACACCCCGGCGACATCATCAAAAGTCCCCCCAGAATTAAAACAGTCATCGACGCTCGACATTGCCTTTTTGACAGCATCGGAAGCCTCCTTGTTCTTGGCCGCGACCTGATTGATCGCAACCGCATACCCCTTGTTGTAACCGGTAGTGTAAAAATAGCCAGACGCTAACGTGAACACCGTGGCCACGATGGCGATGTGAAGAAGTTGCGACTTGTAGGTAAGCAAGGAGGCCGGGCAGAAGAACCAGAGAGCCCATGCGGCGGCGCTGACCAGCACTCCGATGCCGCCCCATCCGAAGATCCAACTCGTGATCCAGTGCCATGTGAGTGTAAGCATATTCATCCTCCCGGGAGATTTTGATTGCCGCGAATGACTTTCTCGATCACGACTGTCTTCGCCACGCAACGAGCGGACTCGATAAACTGGCCGCCGAGCAAGAGCGCGATACAGAACGCGGCCCACAGCAAGTCCTTGCGGAGAGGCTTGAAAAAGGTGGCGAGAAATGGCCCGATCCTCGGGATGCCGCCAAGCCTCTGGCCGCCAAACGCGAGCCCGACAAGAACGACGATGGCCCCGGCGGCCAATAGATGGTCAAAGGCCCACATCATGTTCATTTCTCCATAAGCCAACCGACGAAGCCGTCGCTCTTCGGCGCAGGAACGGGGGCCGCAGGTTGCACAACCGCAGGCGCGGTCACGTCGATCTGTTTTGCTTCCTTGATGGCGATCGCCTGATCAACGTCGATATGCTTTTCTTTCATGACTTCGTTATCGGGCAGTGGCGGCTCGTTGTTATTTAGACACATCTTGCGCTCGGCCTTGCGCCGGTTTTCAAGGCCGGGGACGACGCGCTTATTCGCGCGGTCATAGAGCAACAGCGCATCGCAGCCCTTGTTTGGCTCGCCCGCGTTGATGTAGCGGGCGACACTTGACTTTTTCAGTGCGCCGCCGCCGACGTTGTAAGTGAACGAGACAATCGCCGCGTGCCGATAGCCGGGCATCGGAACATGAATGGCGTTTTCGACCATCTTTTCGTAGCGCGGCAAATCTTGCGCAAGCATCGCCTGACATTGAATTTTTGTGTAATGGTCGCCAATGCGAACATCCTCGATGTGCCCGAAGCAAACGGTGTTCACGCCCTTGGGATCAATAGGGTCGTGATGGCCGGTTGGAGCGAAGCCCTCCCACAGCGTCAGACACACGACGGTCGCCATAACCCAACCGCTGCGCCCTTTCGGATTGACCGTGGTGACTCGGTTGTCGAGCGCGGGATTATTGAGGCTCATGTCGCTCATAGTGACCTCGGGCGGAAACCCCGCCGTTAAATGTGGTAATATCTAGTTGAGTTTTGCCGCAGAGCAGTTAACTTGGTCCGCATGATTCTGACGTTTAGATTTCGGATCAAAGACGCGACGGTTGGGAAATATCTCGACAGACATTCGCGCTCGGTCAATTTTGTTTGGAACTACTGTTGCGAAATCCAGCGCAAGGTTGAAGCCTGCTATAAGTCTGGAGCGCCTAAGCGGCGTTGGCCGTCCCACTTCGATCTTGTCAAATTGACTACCGGATGCGCCGCAGAACTCGGCCTGCACTCCGATACGGTCGGCCAGATATGCAAGCAATTCGCGATCTCGCGCAATGCTGCGCGCCATGCTCCGCGCTTCCGTGCCAGTGGTGGCCCAAAGCGGGCGCTCGGTTGGCTACCCTTTATCAAGCGCGCCGTACAACTCGAAGGCGCACATGTTGTCTACCTCAAGCGCAAATTCCATTTCTGGAAATCGCGGGACATTCCCGGCGCCAACAAAACCGGATGTTTTACTCAGGACGCCCGTGGTCGCTGGTATGTCTGCTTTCAGTGCGAAGTTGCCGACGATTTGCCAACAGGCAACGGCGAAATTGGGATTGACCTTGGCCTAAAGACGCTCGCGACGTGTAGCAACGGTGACACCGTTCCTGCTTTGCAGCACTATCGCAGATACGAGGCTGCGCTCGCCATCGCGCAGCGAGCCAATAATAAGCGCCGCGTCAAGGCTATCCACGCCAAGATCGCGAATGCTCGAAAGGATCAACTACACAAGGCCAGCAGCAAGATCGCTGCGGAAAACCAGCTTATCGTTGTCGGTAATGTCAGCGCCGCGCAGCTTGCCAAGACGCGGATGGCTAAGTCCGTTCTCGATGCAAGCTGGTCGATGCTGCGGAACATGCTCGAATATAAAGCCAGCAGGCACCGGGCGTGTTTTGTTGAAGCCGACGAGCGATGGACTTCTGCAACCTGTTCTGACTGCGGTGCAGTCAGCGGCCCTAAAGGTATCGCAGGATTGCAAATAAGACATTGGGACTGCTCAGCCTGCTGGTGCTCGCATGATCGCGACGTGAACGCGGCTCGAAACATTCTCTTTGTCGGGGCGGAACGTCGCCCACCTGTAGAGGAAATCCTCGCCCTTTAGGGCGGGGAAGACGTTAAAGGTTAGTGCTCGTTTGGTTCAAGAGACGAAAAACGCCGCCACCAATTACAAGTAGACCGACGGCGACGGCGAAGAGACGCGGCGGCATCCATGACATGAATGCGGGAAGTGCCATCTCAGCCGCGACGAGAGCAAGAATTAAAAACTGCACTCGCATCGACCACAGTTTATGAAAGTCGCGCCAGTTCGGATCGAACCACAACGTTCTCTTTTGGCGCGGTGTCTCGACACCTATTTGCGTCGGCGCGGTCTGCACCACGCGCGCGGGCGCGACTTCCGTTACGACTGGCGCGGCGGGGACTGCTGGTTCGGTCATCGTGACCTCAGGTGTCAGATTCGGGAGGCCAGAAACAAGACGGCTGGCCTTTCCAGAGGAACAGGACGCCCTCCTGCCGCATGGCCTTGAATTCAGGGAGATCGTTGTCCTTCGGATCGGGGGCTTTGATCTCGTTTGGTGGTCCGATAGTTAGGAAGCTAGCGCTTCCAGGGATGAGCGGTTAAATCCTTTGCCCGACCGCGGGCTGCGATATCGGCCGCATCGTAGTCCTGCCCGTAGAACAGGTGGCCGATCGGGACTTCGGCCGACGCCGGCAACCCGCCTTCGGCAATCGACTTGACGGTTTTGATGATCTGATTGCCAAAGCCGAGTTGCGTTCCAATGAATGGATTGAAGACCTCGCGGATATCCTCCGGGTAAAAGTCGAAGTAGCCGGACTTTACGCGGCTGCCGCCGCTGACGCCGTTGAGGAATTGCGCAATTTCTTTCCAGCCCTCGCCGGTGCGGACGTAGTCACCCTTGTTCTTGAAGCCGGACCATGCGTTCGGTTTATTCTGGAAGGCCTGATCCTGGTGTACCGGACGATCTTTCCAGTTGGTGTTACGGGCGACATCGTATTCCGGCCGGAGCAATTCCGGCACGACGCTCCGCACACCGATGCCCTCTTCGCCAACCTGCGAGAACGTCGAAAGGAACGGTTTGAGGAACATATCCTTGAGTACGCCGCCGATGGTCTCGTTGCGCCCGAACATGAAATTCCCGAACCCGTAGCCCATCGAAAGCGGGAACGACCAGTTGTAGGGGAACGGCCACTTGATCGCCATCGGACGACCTTTTGCGTCCGTGTTCCAGGGGTTGAGCAGGATGAAGCCCTTGTTGCGCTCCCACGGCGGGATCTTGTCGAAGAACGGTACGCCATCCGTGTCCTTGCCGCCGATGAGGTAATTCCAGGCCGAGGCCGCGAGACCCATCGCAATAGTGCCGAAGAACACGTTGCGCATGATGTGAGACCGCTTCACGGCGCCGCCCATGCGGAAGCCGGTGCGCAGGGCCGTGTTAAAGAACGGCTCCCAGATGCCCATCATGTTCGACCACAGCCCGCGGAACTGATAGTCAATCGTGGCGTCGCGCGCGAGAATAGCCGCTTGCTGCGGGGTCTTGCCCTGCTTGAGCGCCATCGAACCGGTCGTTAGGCGCTGGGCATTGTCCCAGACGCTCGACACGTCGTTCATGGCCTGCACGGCATCGTGCCAAATCTTGATCGGGTTTCGTTTTGCACGGCCCATGTCATTGAGCCGGATGCGCATATCGTCCTTCAGTTGGTCAATATCGCGCATCGTGCGCATCGCCATGAAGGCACCCTGGCGCTTCAGGATATCGTAGTGCTGCCCGAGTTCGCCGGCTGGCTCGCCGCGCTCGCGGGCGAAGATGGCCCTGGTGGCCTCTCCAATCAGTGGGAAGCCTTGCTTGGTGTAGGTCACCGCCGAATGTGGGCCGGTCTCTTTCAGCTCGAATGAATTGAGCAGGCCTTCGATGAAGTAGCGGGAATTGTGGCGAACGATGAAGGTGGGCGAATAATGCGTCCAAAGGCTCTTCATTTTGTTGGTCGTCCACTGGACGGCCTTGAGCGGACCCCACAAGGAAGCCGGGCTCCAACGGCGGAAGGCATCCGCTACCCGCGGATCGTCGAACACCATGTAGAGCGGACGGCCCGTGTTCTTGAACTGCACGGCGTTGTTGCCGAAGCGGTCCATGGCCGAATCGATCGTGGTGGCGAGGCCTGTATTCGGATCAATCTTCCTAACCGGACGACCGCGGTTAAGGTGCACACCGAGATCGCGACCGAGATTGACGCCATTATGTTGCAGGCCAGCAAACGCTCGAGCTGCACCATTAAGAACGACGTTGCGCTCGCCACGGTCGATCGTGCGGGAGGCTTGGCTGATGATGTGGATGAGCGGATTGTCGGCCTTGCTGCGCCGGCCGAATGCGTACTTATTCTCCGGGCCACGAATATCCCCGCGACCGCGGCCGCGGCCGTTGTTCGCATTGTCCGGGGCCTCTTCCGGATTGTCCCACTCCTTCAGCGGGACATAGTCGGTATAGGTGCGCGCCCACTCGGAAACGGCGTCAGGGCCTTCCAATCCGGTGCGCAGCATTTCCCCGCTGGTGAATTTGCGGATCTCGGCTACCCGCTTGCGCAGGTCGGCATAGCCCGCTGCTTTCGGCCCCTTCTCGGCCTTCGCGACGATGGCCCTCGCCTCGGCCGTCGACATGCCGGAGGCGCCGACAAGATTCGGATCGCGAGCAGCCCGGCTGAACTGATGTTCCTGTGGGGTGCCGTAGAACTGCGGCTGCGCATAAAGCGCGGCCTTAACCCGGTTCCGTTCTTCGGCGTGCTTGGCGTAGAGATAATCGCCGGCCTGGACTTCGGTGATGCCGTTCTTGCGCAGGGAGCGATCGAGCGGAACAAAATGTTCCTTGTTGAAATCCTTTACGATGTCGCCAACCTTGCCCGGGAATAGCCGTTTCAGCGCGTGAAATTGATGCGCGTCCGGCAGGTCGCCATTCGGATCAACCCATTTATTGAACAATGCCTCGACATTGTTCTCCATGATCTTCATGCGGTGGCTGTAGTCGGACAGACCTTCCTTGAGGATGGTCGCCGTGTCCGAGGCAAACTTGGCCGCGATATTGTCGGCCAGTTTCTTGTAACCGGGCGATTTGAAGATGGCGCCCATATCGGCAAAGCCTGTCGGCTCTGGCGCTTTGCCATAATACTTGGCCACCGACTTCCGCATGTCGGCCGATATCGGCTCCATGCTCTGGATGCCCTGCGCGTCGCCATAGATGAATTCGGCTGTGCCTTTGCTCACCTTCTTGGCGAGCTTCTCCGGCATGTAATGGTTGTGATGGAAATCGGCGTCCAACGCGCGCTCGTAGCGCACGGTGTAGAGCAGGGCGTGGTCTTTGTTGTCGACCACGATGCCCCAGGCAGGCCTGCCATTTACCGTCAGGTATTCGTTGGGGTGCGCGGAGTCGGGGTGCGTGGCGGTGGCTTGCACCAGGGCGTCGTTGTTGCGGTCGACGTCGGCGTCGTCCCAACCTTTGAGATTTTCAGACGCTAAGTTTGGACCGTCTTCCTTGTCGACTATTTGATTGCGATCTTGGGCAATCTCCCATGCTTCTTCGCGGTCGACGAAGCGACCGGTGGACGTGACGTAACCTTCGTCCTCTGGATGCTGGCGGAGATCGTAGTCATACGGGAATGCGCGCTCTGCGGCGCCCCAGGCATCCGAGTGCAACACGCCGGTAAAGATGCGACCACCTGCGCTCACGGCGGCGGAGATCACCTTCTCGGGGGGCTCGGTGCCTTCGGCAAAGCCGAAACCTAACTGCCGCGTCGCCGCTTGCGGGCGATTTGCTGTTCGGCCAGCGATATCAGTACGCGGCGCATTGCGGTATTCTCCGGCATACGGCGCAACTCTGCCAAATGTTGCTCCCAGGTCTCCAACGTGGCGAACGGGTTGGGTGGGTCGATTAGCGCCGTAGCCTGTGGCTCTGCCGGGCTCATGGAATAATACTCCCGCGGCAGTGCGCGCCGCTTTCTCGATGTAGGGCTCTAAACCAAGGTCGTTAATTTCCGATTGCAGCTTGTCGCCGTCGGTGGTGCTGTAATCGATCAAGCCGCTGCGATGCAGGACTTGGCCGATTGCGAAGCCGTAGAGCTTTTCCGCCTGCTTGATGTTGACTACATGACTTTCGATTAGAGCTTGCAGCGGTTTCCTTACGGATTCGCCAATGACCTCGCCAATGCGGATCATGCCGTCGCGAACCTGCTGTGGCTCGCCCAGCTTCGCCAATACGGTTTTGCCTTCTGGCGTGGCGCTGGCGCGGGTGACGTTCCCACCATGTCCGTGCGCCCAGATCGATTTCAGTCCTGGCATTGCCAGTTGAGCGAAGTCGATAACACTCAAGCCGTTATTGCTGGGGTGATTGTGGTGGATCACCATATTTGAATTAGGATCGAGCAATAGCTCGGTCAGGCGGATCGATCGCCCCGTGTGCTTCGCTGTGCCGTTCCCATGTAGCAGCGTCTCGCCTTTGTCGTTGACCGCGAGAATGTGCTCGAGCCCGGTCTGCACACCGCGGTCATGCACATAGGATTGCGCCTGTTGCCCGATGGGTTGCGCCGGATTGAAACGATAGGGTCCGAGATCGTTGAAGGTCTCGGAGGGCTTGACCACCAGACCAGGAAGAACCTTGGCCCTGGTCGACGTGTCGGCGCGCTCCCAGCCTTTTGGAGCTTGTTCCGCGAACGTGGCACCATGCCAATCTGCCGGAGCTTTCGCCCATGCGTCGTCGAAGACATTTTGCACGGACGCCATGACCCGCTCGAATTCGGCGGTCTCTGTTGGATTTTTGCTTTTTTCCAACCGCTTGACCGGCTGCCTGATTGCATGAGCCTCAGCCATAACGTCGGAGACAGGACGCGGAACAATCTGCAATTCAGCGGATGTTCCATCGCCAAGGCCGACCTGAAGGTGGAAGGCCCGGTAGCCCGCCTTGGGCTCGGCCATCGAACTTTCTTTTTCGAGCACACCGCCGGTGCGATCGAGCACGTCGATAATCGCGTGCATGGCCTCCGGCGAATCGACCACAATACGGGCGCCGAGGTAGTCGGAGATCGTATTCGGAGCGCGGCCCTTGCTCTTTATCTTATCAAGAAGTCCCGGCAAGTCCTTGACTCGTGAGGCATAAACCTTAGCGCCGGGGATCGAGCGAACGATATTTTCAAGCCTTTCGAGGTACGGCGCCTTATTTTGCTCCGCCGCAGCCACCAGGGCATTGATATCGTTGGTCCCCTGTATTATCCTTTTGTTGGAGGCCGAATCTGTGTCCCCCAATCTGAAATCAGAAAACTTGGTCGTAATCGCCGGACCCTCGAAGATCGACGGCGGGGTTTCCCGTGTTGTGAAGCGGCCCGATGGTTCCTCGAAAGTCGAGACATGGGAACCCGGAACCGGCTGGGTGCCCGGCGGGGCCTCATACGACGAGTTTCTGCCCGGCGCCTGTATGCCGGTTTCCGCAGAACTAGCGACGCGAATGGGCATTCCGGCTTCGGAACTAGCGGGACCAGCGCGCACCGCAGCCAAATAATCATCAAGCCCCTCGATCGCTCGCAGGGGCCTGTTTGCTTCTCTCCATTCATTCCGCCGCTGGCCGAAGGCTTTGGCCAGCCCCGGCGTTATCCCGTCCGCCTCCTTCAGCGTGATTGCACGGACTTTTACGTCCTGGCCGTCCGCTTCCATCCGCTTCGCTATGTCTAGGCGATGATGGCCGTCGACGACGAAATCCTTTCCGGCCTTGTCCTGCCAGACAACCATCGGCGCATTCTGCTTCCAACCTGGAAGCATCGGTTTATTGGTGACGCCGCTTTGCTCATCGACAACGCCCTCACGATATTGGAATCGCTGGGGATCGGCCTGGATATCGGACGGCTTGAATTGCTCGACGTCGACGAGCGGCTTATCGACACCTGGGTGCTCGCGTTGAAATTCCGCCTCAAGCTGCTGGCGGTGCTTGTCGTCGGTGAACGCGGCTTCTTCCCAGGTGATGCCTTTATCCTTGAGAAACTTCGCTTGTGCCGCGACGACGGGACCACCTGATCCAGGCGGATGGCCGGCGCGCCCGCCGGCGTCGATCCTGGCGTTAGGGTCCTCCGGCTTCGCCATCAAGGCTTCGGTCAGAGCGTGGAGCTTGGCCTGCGCCGCCTCGAGTTCTTTCTGTTTGGGGAACGCCTCCTTGAGCATCTTCGCTATGCCAACGAGGTTTTCCTTTTCTGTCTTTATTGCTTGCTCGTAATAGGCCGGCGTGCCTCGGATATTATTCAGGACATTGAGATAGCGGGACATGATGCCCGCCGGATCTGTTTGCGCGTTGAAATTGATATCGGTGCCCGTGTAGGGCAAGCCGGCTCCGTTATGCAGCGACGTCTGCCCATGGAAAAGCGCTTCGCCATTCACCCATGAGGTTTGCATGCCGAGGTTCATCTTGAACCCGGACATGTCGCCAATGACCATGAGCTGCGGCCGGTAGAAATCCCGGTGCTCTAATTGCAGCACCTTCTTAAGCACCTTGGCGCCAGCTTCCTTGCGGTCGGTGTATTGCTTGTCGTCAATCGTGACCTTGAAATTGTCACCGCCGAGGTCTTGGGCCTGCGCGGCGTCGGATTTGGCTTTCGGCAATACTTTTTCGTGTTCAGCAATGCTCGCCTTGGCTGCCCCTTCCTGCCAAGCGGCGCGGGACTTCGCCTCATCGAACACACGCTTTTGCGCCACCAACTGCCGGACAAGCCGATCGGCTTCGGCGTGTTCGAGAATGCGCGGATCGCCGGATGCCGCCGCTTTCATTTCGGCGGCTTCCGGCAGCGGGTTGTCTATGTCTTCGGCGTGGCGCGAGCCCTTGGCCCCGGATAGCACCTGGCCGATAAACTTCGACTTGGTGTCGAGCTTCTGCCACATGAAGGCATCGAACGACCGCTTGGTGACGTAGCGAAGAATACGCACTGACGGGTTTAGATTGCCCTGGCGCACCATGCGCCCGTCGCGTTGCTCGACTTCAGCCGGCTTCCACGGTGCATCCAGATGGTGCATGGCGATGATGCGCGTCTGCGCATTGGTGCCGACGCCCATTTTTTCGCTTGAACCGACAATGACGCGAACCTGGCCATTACGGGTCCGTTCAAACAGGTCGGCTTTTTTCCGATCGTCAGTTGCGTCGTGGATAAAGGCAATTTGTTTTGCCGGTATTCCCATGGCGGCAACGCGGCTTTTGAGATCGGCATAGAGGTCAACCTTGGGCGCCAGATTTGCCTCATGCGCGCCTTCGTCCTCGATGTTGTCCTCGACAGGCGCCGCGATCTTCGCTTTCGCCCGCGTCTGTGGGACGCCCATATCAAGAAACACCATCTGAACCATGCCGGGCTCAGTGCCGTTCTTCCAAATGTCGTAGATGTTCTTGACCGCGAGCGAAATCTTGCCGTTCGGATTGATCTCATTGATGCCAACGAGGCGGCCATCGGTCGCGACCTTGCGCCCGCGGGTGACCACCGAGAGCATATTCGGCTGGCCCTTCTCGGGCCTCTTGCCCTTGATCTTCTCCGCTAGCTCGACGAGGGACTGAATATACTTTTCTTCCGCTTCCGAAGGCTGCGCCTCGATGATCTCAATACCTGGCTTGCCGTCCGGGCCGCGAACTTCAGGCCGCGGCAGATTGAGCATGTCGGCGGTTTTGGTATCGGCAACCTCCGAATAGAGCGAGATCAATTCCGGGACGTTGACGAACTTGGAGAAGCTAGAGACTTCTTTGAGCGTGCGGCCATCGGCCGATAGCTCCATGTTGTTCACCACGCGGCCGAAGGTCGACGCCCAAGCGTCGAACGTATCAAGGTCGCGCTCCCGCAATGCCTCTAGCTGCAAATAGCGCTGCATCGTCCACAGTTCGGCCATGGTGTTCGATACAGGCGTGCCTGTGGCAAAAACGGCCGATCGTCCGGGGCGCTTTTGTTCGAGGTAGCGGATTTTTAGGAAAAGGTCTTCGGCGCGCTGGCTGTCGCCTTGGGCCAAGCCCTTCACGCGCTGCATGCGAGTGATGAAGGACAGGTTTTTGAACTTGTGGGCCTCGTCGATGTAGAGCTTATCGATGCCGGTCTCTTCAAACGAAATACCGGTATCCTTCCGCTCTTCGTTCATCAGCTTGCCGAGCTTGTCCTCCAAGCGCTTCTTAGCTTTTTCCAGTCCTTTGACGGTGGGCGACGATTTGCCGTTCTGTCCGGCTTCGGCTTCCATAACGCGCGCGATCTCGGCCAACTGTTCGCGAATGAACCCTTCGCGGAAATCGCGGTCCATATTGATACGGCCGAACGCATCGTGCGTGATGATGATGCCGTCCCAATCGTTCGCCGCGGCCTTCGCAATAAACTCTTTGCGGTTCTCCCGCGTCACTTCGTCTTTTTGCGCGACGAGTATTTTCGCTGCCGGGTAGGCCTGGAGAAACTCGCGCGAGAACTGTTCGAGCATGTGGTTTGGCACCACATAGGCCGGCTTGTTGATGAGCCCGAGGCGCTTTTCCTCCATGCCGCCCGCAAGCATTGTGACGGTTTTTCCGGATCCGACGACGTGGGCCAGTAGCGTGTTGCCGCGCTGGATCATTCGCCACACCGCATCCTTGCGGTGCTGGCGATCCGTGAACATCGGATTGAGGCCAGGGAAGCTAAGATGCGAGCCGTTGGCCTTGTACGGAACGAGATTGTTATAGGTGCGGTTGTAGATACCCTCTAATTCCAACGCGCGGTCATTGTCGTCCCACGCCCAGCCCTGCGCGCCAGTCTCGAGATCGCCGGCGAACGCCTCTTTCAGCGCTTCGGTCTTGATGCGGGCCTTCTGCGTCTCTTCCGCGTTGACGACGGACTTGTCATCCGACGTCCGGTCATAGACCGTGACCTGCTGGTTATTGAGCGCAGCTTGGACAATCTTTTTAACTTCGACGCGGTCGGTGCCGTATTTAGACTGTGCGTCGCGCGAGACGCCGTGCATCTGCACGCGCCATTCCGAGGTGATCGGAACACGCGCCACCGTCGGCTCACTCGCCCCGAGCGCCTTTTTGAGGAAATCCTCGTAGACGTGCTCCGGTATCCAAGGCGCGCCGAATTGCGCGCTGATATCGGAGCGCGTCAGCAATTCCGGTTGTGCCTTTTCCAGGGCATCGACGTTGCGCTTATAGGCTGGGTCTTCCTTCGCAATCGCGCGGGCTTGTTCCAGTTTGCTGACGACGTTGCCCGAGAGATAGGTGTCGGCCGTCTCCCATTTCCGGCCGTCCGGGTTCTGGTAGATGAGATCGCCCATGCGGGCTACCACTTCGTCGTGGCTGTCGACGTTCAAGGCATCTGCAATGTGATCGAGATCGACCGCGCCCAATTTGTCGAGCGAAGATGCCAGCGCGTCGCCGGGGCTATCGATTGAGCGCGCCTTCGGCGGTTCGATAACGTCCTTGGTCTGGATATCGGCCGGCTTAGCTTTGCCGGTCTCGCTGTCGTAGACCTCGATCGCCGCCACTTTCCATGCGTCCGGATCTGGCAGAAACGGCTTTAGGTTCGGCTGCTTGGTAATGACGACGGGTTCGCCGGTCCTGCTTAGCCGCTTGGTGACGGTCGATATTTCCTTATTGATCGGCCCCCATTTTGCGACGAAAGCCTTGTATGCCGTGCCCAATAATTGGCGGTGCACACCGCTTGCCGTCGCATCGCTGCGGAGCTGCGCATCGAGAAGGCTATTGACCGTATCTCGCATGCCAGCGAGGCGTGTGACGCGGTCACTGTCGTCGGCGCCAAGGGATTGCTCGACGCCGGCGCCGTTGCGCTTCTGGTAGAGATTGCCCTTCTGAACGAAGAAGGCCCCGTCTTTAACGGGGCCTTCGATATCGTTAGAGTGCAATGTTTCCGGCGGCGGTTTAGCGGCCTTCTGGACCATCACGCCTGGCGCCATCGTATTGGTCGCGGCGGCCACGATCTGATTGTCGAGATATTCTGTATTGCCGAACAGCACCGGCTCGTCTTTGCGGTACTGCGTACCCTGCAACCGCATTTCGCCAAGCATCATGTGCTGGTGATCGACAAAATACTCATTGATCTTTGTCGGACCATCCTTCGTCTGGATTTCCTTGAGGTTCATCCAGCTAACGGGGCGCTTTGCCCGGTCGAGCAATGGGCCCTCGCCCGGAACCTTCTTGCGCAGGAAGATGATATCGGTGGTGACTTCCGTGCCAGCGTTGGACGCGAACGCTCCCTTTTTGCCGCCAGGGAGACGGATCGCGCCGATAAGATCGGCGCTGCGCGCCAGCGTGCGGCGGACACTGTCATCGACCTTGTCCATGGTGTAGCGGGACGTGATGAAAGCCACCACGCCACCGGGCCGCACCTTGTCGATCGACTTGATGAAAAAGAAATCATGGATCGAATGAGGCCCGTAGGGCTTCTCGGAAATGTTGTAGTCACCAAACGGCACATTCGAGACAGCGAGATCGTAATAGTTTGATGGTCGCTTGAGGTCCTGATAGCCTTGGACGTTGACTTCGGCTCCGCCGTACAACGCCTTGGCAATTCGCCCGGTAATAGGATCGAGCTCAACGGCCGTCCATGCGGTCTTCGGCGCAACCTTGTCCGGGATCAATCCGATGAAATGACCGATGCCGGCGGACGGCTCGAGCGCAAGACCACCTTTGAAGCCCAAGTGATCGAGCGCACCCCACATGCCGCGGATAACGTCGGGTGATGTGTAATGGGCATTGAGCGTCGAGCCCTTGGCCGCCTCGTATTCTTCGTCGGTGAGCGCGGCGACGAGCGTGTCGCGCTCCGGCTTCCACTTCTGCGCATGTTCGCCGTAGGTCGAAAATAGTTCCTGCGCGACGGAGCCCCAGCCGACATATTTAACGAGCTTGGCTTTCTCTTCCGGCGTGGCTTGGCGGCCTTCATCCTCGATCATCTTGAGGATTTGGATTGCTTCGAGATTGCCGCGGACCTTGGCTTTCGGTCCACCTTCGCCAATGTGATCGTCGTCAGTGATGCGGTAATTGAGGCGCGATCGCTCAGCGATCTTTTTGCGCGCCGAATCTAGGCCGTCTCTTCGGGGGCGGGACTGAATATCAGGTCGTGCTGCACTTGTTCCAGCGCTGATTGCTGGTGGTTTTGTAACGCTGATACTTTCTGGTGATAGGGCAAGTTCTGCACTTGGGGCCGGTTGTTCCCCGCCGCTAGCAGGTGTTCGTACATTTCCTGCGCTGTCTTCCCCACCGAAGAGAGATAGCTGTGGAGTGTTCCGTCGCGGCGTTTTTCCTCGAGCACCTCCGGCAGGTTTTCTTGCAGATACCTGCGGTGCTCCTTGGCGAATTCCGCCGCTTGTCGATCCATGATCTGACTCCGTACCAAATAAATCGGTTGTCGGCACTGTATTTTCAATAGATGTGGCAGCAGTGCTTACCTTTTCGGGCGCCTTGGCGATCGCCTCTTCGAGATCGACCTGTGTATCCGGTGGCGCGAACAGGCCCTCATCGCTGGCCTTCTGCGCTGCTTTCGCCTTTAGAGGCTCGGCGGATCGCCGCTTAGCAAGCTCGGCGCTGCTGATGGGCTCGGCGCCGGGGATAACAAGCTGGGGCTTTCCGTCGGCGCCGGGCTCGCTAAAGAGGTCTGGTCGCTCGTCGGCGAGTCGAGTGCCGCGCCGCTGTTGTCGAACAGAGCCTTCCCCGCTTTCGCCAACCCCGCGTCCCCCCGCTTGCGGCCCAACCGCATTGCCGTGCGGCCCATTGCTAGTCCCATGGCCGGCCGGAAGCCCTTGGGCTTTTTCAAGTGCACGACGTTGGAGGTCATCGGTTGTTACCTCTGGAATGTCCAAACCCAAGCGGGGCTCGGTGGTGACTTTTGCAGCGTCTTGGGCGTAGAAGGTCAGGCCATCCGAAATACTCGCAGCGTTGGCCACGCGCTTGCCGTGTGGATCGTAAAAAAGCCGCATCCAAGACAAGACTGGTTCTGATAGTTGGTCAAAGGCATCGTGTTGCGCAAGGAATTTTTCTAAATTTTCTCCGCGCGCGCGTAGATCCGCGACGCGCTTAACTGCATCCATCAGTTGAGGTGTTGCGTCTAAGTCACGGCGAACCTTGCCGGATTCGATGCTGTCTCGGAATTTTGCCCAGGCTGGCGCCGCAATAACGAGCCCATTTGAGATCGACCGGATATCGTCGTCAGTCGATTCCGTGATCCGCGAGACCACATCGGCATCGTTGTAAGCCTTTGCCAACACAGCGTTTTTAACGCGCGTCAGGCCCTCGGCGCTCAAGGCGCCTTCCTTGTTCGCAAGTGCGCTGCGCTCGGTTGCCGGCAAAGCCGCGAAAAAGGCACGGACAAATGGCCGGTTTTCGGCGCTGGCGAGGTTTGTCCCGTTTTTGATGAGATCGAGAACGCGGGTCGTCAGATGATCGGCGTCGGCCATGGCGCGCTCGGGCGCGGACATGGCGAGTGTGGTCGGTTGATTTGCTGCAATCGCGAACGCGCGCAATGCCGCCGGCTGCATATCCGGCACGATCTGGCGAACCAGGATGTCGTCGTCGTGTGCTGGCGTGTCTTCGTTGCGCTGCTGATCGATCCACTTCTGATAGCGCTGCGCGCCGGGCAGCTTTTTCTCGCGCGCCTGATCGATCGCGAGCACGCGGCCGTTGCCACTGACCACCATGCCTTTCGAATTGACTATCGGCGCGCCGCGATCGGCCTCCGCCGATTGACCCAATCTCTCTGGATCGAGCCGAGTAGCAATTTCGCGTACCTGTGCTTGGCTTGCCGCCCGGTCCCGTTCGCGCGGTTGGATTTCTTGGTCGTACCCTTCGTCTGATGACGTGATGATCTTGGAGCGCGGCACGATGATGGGCACCACGCGCACCTTGGTCCCATCGGCCGCGGTGACCGTATGCTCGGGCATCGATTTGACCGGCTCTCCGATGAGGCCGGACGGCTCCGCGCCTTTGACTTGCGCGTGCGCTCGTTCTTTTTCTCCTGCCGGGAATTTGCCGAAGTATTTATCGGCAACATCGCCAACCGTTGTGCCGGTCGGCAATTCGCCCTTCTGCACCATCTGCGCGAAGAGTTTATTCGCCGCGGCGTGGCCGCCCTCTTTGTGCGCGGCCATCAAGCGATCGACGGCTTTGTCTACGGCACCTGTGGCAACTTCGGCATCGTTGCCGTGAGCAGCGACTTGTTCCCCAGCGCGCTCGGTTGGCTCGTGTTCAGTCCCCCGGCCGCCGCCTGCGGCAGGCCGCTCCCCGCCGGCGGCGTTGTCGGCAGCGCTCCGCCTATTCGCGGTATGTACGGCACCACCGGTTTCACCAGGTTCCCCGGCGTCGGCATTGCCAGTGGGCTTTTTGCCGACATCGGGCTCGGCATTTTCGGGCCGAGGTGGGCCTGCGCCATTTTCAGCGCCGACTTCACCGCCACGCCCTGCGGCCTCGGTAGCCGTCCGACTAGCGCTGGTGCCTGGTGTCGCAGCAGGTGCGCCGCGTTGATTGTCTTGCTCGGGTTCCAGTAAGTCTTTGGTTGCAACATCGCCTATTACTTTCTCTGCGTCAGCGCGCGGGATATGGCCGTCTTTGATAAGGTTGCGGGCGACGCCGACGATGTAGGCGTCCGCCGGCGGCGCGCCCTCGGTGGCGTGGATTTCGGAAGCGGTGTGAATATCGGCGGGCCGCACTTGCTCCGGAGGAATGCCGGCGGCGCGCAACGCGCCCTCGACGGCCTGGACGTGCTCCGGGCCGGGCTCTGGCGGCGCCGCTGATGTTTCTTCGGGAAGGACGCTCTCTTCCTTGGCCTTCGCCGTGGCCTTCATGCTGTCGGAGAGTGGTGACTTCGTATCGCCGCTCTTAAGCCATGTCTTTAGATCGGGGACCGACATGCTGCGCATGCCGCCAACCTGCTCGGCCTTCTTCCCGCCTGTGGCAATGTATGTTTGGAACGCTTCGGCTGGCGTCTGCATCCCAATGTAGACTTTATGCTGCTTGAAGCCTCCGCTCTCTTTATCTTTCTCATCGATGACGTAGACGGTCGGGCTGCTGAGATGTGTGCCGACCGACACGTCAACATGGTCGCCGTCCCGGCCGACGGTTCCCAGAAAATAGCCAGAAGGCGCACCCATGGGTTGTTCCCAGGGTGCGCCTTTGTCGTCTGTGCCACGGCGGACGTTATTAGGTCCGGCCGTTTCAAGCGTGATTGGAATATCGTTCCAGGTTACGTGTACGCGCGGAGCGTTGTTCGCTGCACCTTGCTCTGGACTAGAAGTCTGGTCAGCCCGCGATACCGCGTGAGCGAGGTCGGCTGGTGTCTTGAGGTCGATCGGCGCGCTGCGGCTGCCGTCGCCCGGCATTTCCTTGGCTAGTGCATCAGACGCGCCCTCGACGTCGCCACCCTGGGAGCCGAAGCCGAACTTGGTATTGAGGTAGTCCTTGAGCTTGTCGTCGGACCAAGATGCAATGTCGGCTGGCGAGGCGTCATTATAATAGCCAGCCGCCCGCTCCATGTTGGCGCGGGTCTTTTCACCAAGCGTAGTCTCGAAAGGCTTGGGCGGTTCTGTCTCTGGCGGCGGCGGCGGGGGTGGCGGCGGTAATCCCCTTCGTCCAGGTGGAGTATTATCTGGCGGCGGTTCTCCGCCGCGGCCGGCGAGCGCGCCGTGGATACCGCCAAGGAGGGCACCAGCGCCCAACTCGCCAATCAGGCGCTCGGTCGCCTGTTTGGTCGTGAACGGAAGATCGTACCCAGCCTTTGAATCGTAGAGTTTGGCGATCTGCTGGCCAAGGAATTCTTGCGCTTCACCAACACCCGCGAACGTGACACCGTTCTGCCCGGCTTGTGCGAGCGCGCGCACGGCCCATCCGGCGGCCTGCGGCATGAGCGATTGAAACGGCTTCAACACGAGGGCGATAGGCGCGCCCATCAAGGCGGCTGTCGCTGCACCGTTTAGCGCCGCCGCACCTTGCGCGGTGTCTTCGTCGGCACCTTTTGCCTTTGCTGCCTCATATGTATCGTTTGCCGCAGACATTCCGAATAGTGCAGCGCCGCCGGCGATTGCCGCCACCGGATCGACCGTGCCAACGGCGAGGAAGGGAAGGACCGCGCCGACGCCACCGCCGATAGCTGCGGCAATGGGATGCGCCTGCTTCGATGCTTCAGTCGGTCCTACCGCTTGTCCCGCCTGCTTAAGCGCTCCACCAGCGCGGAACAGCGGGTTTACTTCCGGCGCGCCAGGCGTTCCCATTTCCGCGTCCGGAGATATCGGCGGCGGCATGAACGCTTGTTGCGAAATATCGGCTTCAGGCGTCGGCAAAAGTGCGGCGTGTTGCATCGCGCCGCCGACGACTTTGAGTGGAGCCTCTGCCGCCGATTCGACGCCCGTCATAAACGCGCCGGCCGTCGGTTGTGGAGGTTTTTCTTCCGGCGTCTCCTGCCCGAACTGGCTGAAATCCTCCGGCGGCTGGGCGTCAATCTCTTCCTTCGTTTTCCCGAAGGCGTCAAAATTCTGCGGCTGTTGCTGCTGCTGTTGAAGCTGGCGCTGTTGCCGCTGATCGAGGCCTTTCCGGATCAGGTTGTTGAGAACGGATTGCGGATCGACGTTGCCGTTTTGGACAAGGTCGGGCGCTTGGTCAGCAAGGAGACTCGTGACTACGCCCTGCGGATCGACAGCGCCGAGTTGATCTGCCAAACCCATTGTTACGCCGCCGGTTGCATTGCCGTCAGGTCATCGTAATTTGTGGCCGCTCCTGGTGCCGCTGCTGATGGCTGCGCTCCGGAACCAGGCGGTGGCACCGTGCGCTGCCGCACGACGCCGTTTTGATCTTTGAACCAGCCGCCCATCGGCACTTGCGAATGGAATTGCTCCATCTGCTGCTGTGGCGTTCCCTTGAAATCCTTAACGTCAAATGGATTGGCAGCGGACGTGCCCATGTCCTTAAGTTTCTCACCCTTGCTCGGATCGACGCCAATCTGCTTGTAAAGGCGACCGCGATAGGCATCGACGTTCTTGTTTAGTTGATCGAGATCTTTCTGCTGGTCTTCGGGCGACGTTGCGTTCAGAGACCACTTCTTCTGCAAGAGTATTTGCTGGCCCTTCTCGTATTTCTGAGACTCGTTCTCGACCTGGATGGTCTTGCCATAGTCCGTGTTCTGCCAAGCTCGGCTGCTACCGGTGCCACCGGTCATCAGGCTTTGCGCGCGCGCCATGAGATATTGGCTCTGCGCGTTCCGGTAGCCCTCCATATTGTTTGACGCCTTCGCCGCCAGCATGTCCTTGAACGCGGTCGATGACTGATTGAACAATTGCGTCTGCTGTTGCTCCTGCGCCGCAGCGACGCCTTGCAGCGAACCACCGACGCCGCGACCGATCATCTGTCCCGCTGTCGCGCCCGCCGGCGCATTGCCGACTGCCGATAACCCGCGACCGACACCCGCCATGCCGGCGCGCAAGCGGTTGGGATCGATGCCGAGCATGCCGGCGAGGCTTCCGGTGTTCGAAGCGGTAGGCGCACCGGGGCCAGGCATAGCTGAGGCCGGGGGCAATGGCGGCGACTGTGCACCGGGGAAACCTGTGGGCCTGGCGCCCGGTGGCAAAGCTCCCGGCGCAGACTGGCCGCCGCTGCTTGCGTAATCCGACCCAACGCCGCCCTGTCCCATAGGGGGAGAGCCCGGCACCGGCATTTGTCGCGGATCTTGCGGCGGCAACGGAACGCCACCATTGGCATTCGCTTGACGCGGATCGGACGGCGGCATCGGCACGCCGTTAGGATAATCCGGGGTCTGTGCGCTGATCGTAGGGTCTGGCGGCATCATTCCAGGTGCTGTCGAAACCCCGCTGCCAGGATTGTAGCCGGAGTTGTCGAGCACTGACTGTGCGACGGCTGGATTGCCGTTCATTTGCGGCGGCGCATTTAATTGCTGCTGTTGTGCTTGGCCGTATGGGCTGCTCGCGTAGTCAGATCCTATGCCGCCCTGGCCCTGCGGCATCGCGGACGCTGGCGGCAAAGGTGGCGCAGGTTGGTTGGCCCCTGGATCAGTTCCCGGACCGCCAGCGCCAAGGAGCTGCGCCATGGCGTTCGGATCATCGAACATGTTGAGAAGGTTCCAGGCCATGGGAGTAATTCCTTACGCGGCGATGCCGAACTTCATTGTCGAGGGCTGCGCGCCCTTCTTGCCGTTGCGCATTTTGCGCGCAGCTTTCAAGACTTCGTGCGGGATGACGACGCTGTTGCTGTTCGGGACGATAACCTCCGGACCGCGCTCGCCAACGACTGTCGGTGCGCCGGCTGGCACAGCGCCGCCGTCGGCAGCAGCGAAGAAGCCGCCAGCCAATGACCCGAGCAGGCCATATCCGGAATTGTCCGGTGCCATCGTGGTCTGTTGGCCGGTCTGACCCGCGCCAGGCGTCGATGCCGCAATCGTCTGATTGACGTTCTGGCTGGTCAGGAACGGATATTGCTGCGCCATCTGCCACTGATTGTACGCGGCGTTCAATCCAGCCTGGGTCTGCGCCGTCTGCTGCGCGCCGAGCGTGTTGTTCACGTTGGTGGCGTTAGTCTCTAGGCCGGAAGCCGTCGTCGCGCCCGTGAGCTGCCGTCCCAACGCGGTTTCCGCGAGATTGGCGTTGGTAGTCTGGCCGGTGAGATTATTCGAGACGTCCTGTGCGCCCGCGCCGATCGCCGTATTGAAGGCTGAGTTATAGGCATTTCCGACAAGGCCCTGGTTCGCAATATCCTGCTGCTGGGTGAGATTGGTGCGGCCTAGCGCCGCACTCGTATCGCCAAAGGCTCCTGATCCTGTTGCGGACGAGTCGAAGCTCTTGTTCTGCTGCGCATTCAATTGCTGCTGCGCCTGCAATTGCGGCTGCAAGGCCATTCCGACGTACTGGTTCATGTACGGCGACATCTGCGACGAAATCGTCTGCGGCGTCACCGATTGCGGGCCAGCGGTCATGTAATTGTTGACGGCTGAACCAATCGCCCCGCCATTCACCGAATTGGCGAGATCAGTTCCGAGCCCGAACGATGCCGATTGCTGCGGAGCAAACGACGCGACCTGATTGCCCGAGTATGGCGTAAAGCCAGTCGATTGCAGGTTTTGAGCAGCGTTTAGGTTGCTCTGCGCAGCACCAGTCAGCCACGACGGCCCGGAGGTCGTCGAGTTGACTTGCTTAGAAACGGCTTGATTCCCAAAACACATGGGGAATTTCCTCTCGTTCTTTACGAAGTGAAGTTGTCGCGCCAGCGAATCTCTCTATGATCGCGGCAGCGAGGGTTGATATGAGAAGCAAAAAGCCTGATTTTACAGCGGCTTATCTACGTAAACTTCTGCGCTATAACCGGCTCACCGGGGTATTTAGAAATCGCATACAGCGACGTGGCGTGGCCCGTCCTGGAACAATTGCAGGATGCTTTGATAGCCACGGCTATTGGATGATCTCGATCAAAGGCTTCCAATACAAAGCGCACCTGCTCGCTTGGTATTACGTCCACGGGAAATGGCCGACGAGAGAAATGGATCACCGCGATCTCGCCCGGCATCACAACTGGATCAGCAATTTACGGCTAGGCAGCCAAGCCCTCAACAATGCCAACCGGCGCCGCTATCGAAACAACAAATGCGGCGCTAAGGGCGTTTATCAGGAGAACGGCAAAGGGCGCTTCCGCGCCATGATCCGCGTAAACAGAAAGGGAATTCATCTTGGGGTGTTCGACACGCGGAAAGAAGCGCACGCCGCCTACGTCGCCAAGGCTCAAGAGCTTTTCGGTGCGTTCGCGAATGCCGGCTGACGCTTCTTGCTCTTGTTGAAGATCAAGAGGCGTTCCTTCGTTTCATCAAAAATGTGCAGCTCGAGACCGGATGCCTTGGCTATTCCAACCGCTTCACGCATCAGGGGCAGAAGCGATCCGGAATCAGGCAGCGTGAACAACCAACAATTTGCTAAGAAGCTGAGTTTGGAATTCCACCAAAAGCGTGGGTTTACAAGGCCAATGGTGCCGACGACGCGATCCTCTTTGATTGCCATCAGCGCCACGTCATGATTGACGATCCTCCACACCTCCGTCGCGCTGTCCTTGGGATCGATGACGCCCGGCAGCGTCGGCCCTGCGACGACGCACAAAAATCCATGAATAGCGACGACGTCGGCGTCCGTCTCGGCATATCGGACGATGATCGTTTGTTCGACTTTTTGCTCATTTTCCAGGTTGATTGATCCCTGGTGCATGTGCTAATCGCCTATTGTTTGCTCAAACAGGAGAGAAAATCATGCTCAAAAGAAAGCGTCCGCGTCGCAGTTGGACAGCAGGTGAAGTTCGTGATTTGCGGAAGATGGCAGGAAAGATACCGGCCGGCCGCATAGCGAGGAAACTCAAACGAACGACAGCCGCAACACGGTATCGGGCCCACTTGCACGGTATCTCACTAGCCGCATAAGCGGCTCATAGACGGGTGACGCTCGCAAAGCCGAGCGTCACCCAGAATGTTAGCAATGTGTCACAATGCCGCCGACTGACGCAAAACTTGCTGTTGGGGACCCGCTACAGGCTACGCCTGGCGAGCCAGCACTGGTCACGACCCCTGCGACAGAAACACTAAAGTTGGGAGCTGCGATGTAATTAGTTTTGATGGCACCTGGGTAAATACCAATGCCAACATCAAACTGGGTGCTGATGCCATCTCCTCGAAGGATAATACCTGCCGTAACAAGATTCGGACCCATAGCCACAGCATCCAGAGCGGTTAAGACCGGAAACCCTCCACTAGAATACGACTCGTCCGAGCCGGTCTGGTTGAACACCCCCGTACCAACCGCGACGGCAAAGTTCCCCGCCGTCGTAGAACTGGCAACGAAAAAACTTCCATAAGCGACATGATTTTGACCAGCGTTACCCGACATTATAGCCGCGCCATAGACCGCGACGTTGTCGTTGGTAGTGCCTGCTCCGCTTGGATTAGTAATAACAGTCGCCTTGAAAGCGTTGGCCTGTTGTGTATTGTTGGTTTGTAAATTAACTGAAAGTGCCGCGCCTAACGAGCCATCGCCTGAGCTAGTTCCATCAACAATACTCTCAATCCGACTAATCTGGATCGTCGGCTTATCACCCGCTGTAACTGGGCTACCAGTGGTGCCGTCTGCAATTAGTTGTCGGGATGGTGCATGTGCATACGTTGCAAGAGTAGCTCCAGTGCTCGTTACCCCAAGCGTTGAAAATACCGCTGTGTTAGGTGTCGTGCCGCCGATGGCGGGAGGCGAAACCAGAAGAGAAGCGAGCGTTTCCTCTCCCAGCACTCCCGAATTGTCATAGAGCAGCCGTCCATTGGTGCCGCCGGAGATCGAGGTCGTGCCAACTGTTAGGCCACCGCCACCACCACTAGGCGCGGCCCAGGTGCCGTCGGCACGGAGAAAGTTTGTTGTGCCGCCGCCCGATAATGGCGCTGCACCAGATAGACTTGAGGTAAATGCCTGTATTCGAGCCGTAACTTGAACGTCAGTCAATTCACCAAGTATGCCAGAATTATCATATAGAATACGGGGACTTGTGCCACTCGTGATAGTAGATGACCCGACAGTTAGGCCACCGCCGCCCGCCGCGCCGATCGTGGCGAGCATCGCGGCTGCCGTAGTGTCCGCGAGCAATGTCTGGGCCAATGGCGACAGATTGGTAAAAGCCGTAGCCGTCTCGCTTGTAAAATAGGCAATCTGATTGGCGGAAGCACCGACCACAGTAGCGAGCGCAGAGCCACTCGATGACGTATCATTCTGCAACGTATCGTTCGATGCTTGCTCGATCTGGCGAAAGGCGCTAAGCGCCCACTCGTCGAAGTGGGCTGGGTCGCTGGGTGAACCGAGCGTGACGGGGCGCATTGATAATCCAATTTCGCTCGTTTAATTGCGATTGCCTGTCGGGTTGACCTGGGCCACCGGCAAACCTAATCGCATGTAATTGTTGAGATCGGACGAGCTGAGCGTCAGTCCAAGATAGCGGCCCGACACTCGAAAATCGCTAAGACCGGCATTGCTGGCTGGCACGGTTTCGGTGTCAGAATCCATTGGTGCCGAATCGGTGAGATAATTGTAGGCAAGGACGGCAGCACTGATATTTCCTACTTGGTCCCTAAAATCGAAATTGATGGCGCTCAAGTCCATACTCTGCAAACCGCTGTTCATCGCATAGGGCGAGAGTGTGAGCGTCCAAGTCAGCGGATTGCCGTTGTCGTTGAAGGTATCTCCGATCGGATCGTGGTTATAGATGTACCCATCAGCGCCGCCCATGAAGGGAGAAGTATCTCCTTGCGTGAAGTGGGTTCCGGAGGTGCGGCCTGCTGTGACGCCAAGGCTCGAATAAAAGTTGGCGGTCCCAATTGACCAGCATTGATCGTTGATGTGGTAGATAACGTAATTGGTTGGATTGATCGCGCCTGCCGTCGGATAGAAAAACCAGATCTCGTGATATTTAGGGACGTAGATAGCGGTGCACTGAAAGGCGAGCGTGACAGGAATGGCATCAAACACATATTTTCGGATATCCTCGACGTTCGGCAGCGGCCCTACCGACGCGCCGTCGTACCCATAGAAATTGTCGGCTCCCATCCAATAGGCAATGCCATCAACTGTGGCTGCCGCACCAGGGGCGATGAGGCCACAGTCTTTGCCAGCGAGGCTAGATCGATAGACGAAAGTGTCTCCCGTCCATTGGAAAAGGATCAGCGCGCTATCCGTCCAGACCAATGAGAGGAATGGGGCCAGCACGCGACCGCTGACAAGCTTCGTTCCATCCTGCATGGTGCGTTGAAACGCGGTGTTGCTGGTGGCCGGTGTCCATAGCGTCGGGTCGTTTTGCGAACAGACCTTGACGACCATGGAGTTGCATAGGCCGACGACATAGCGCTCGGGCGTGACAAACATGGACCGGAAGTCGGCCGGCGCGTTCATCGCGTTGCCGCCGAAGGTAGAGACCGCCCGCGGCCATGGTTGAGCTTGGGTCGGATCGAAGGCCCAGAGAGTGCCTCCATTATAAGTGGCTAACAGAACCACGCCAAAATGATCGAGCGACCACACACGGGGCTCGAAAAAGATTGTCGACGAACCGCGCGGCGCTCCCCAAGTGCCCAAACCCCATTGTCCGACACCCCAACCTTGGCCATAGGCGCCGAGTTCGGTTCCGACCGAGATCTCATAACTGAAGACGACCGCGTTGCCGCCGCCCGCTCCCGATCCGCTGGCTGTGTTAGGGCCTGTGAGAGTGTAACTATTGGTGTTGATAACGGTCTGCACGATAAACGTGCCATTCATCGTCACGCTATTGATGGCCGTGGTCCCGGAGAAAGTAACGTAATCGCCAGCATTCCGGCCGTGTGTCGTATGGGCAACTGTGACTATTGCAGAGCTGTTGGCCGTCGTGAACGGATTATTGCCAAGCGTGCCGGTCGAACTATATGGCGTGATATTGTTAAGCGCGAAGCTGGCATCAAACGCATAGAGTTTGGTGTCAGTGCCAGCCGCCATATATTGATTTTGCAAAAAATCGCGCCACGCCATTAGCGCACGCGGCGTGCCGAGCATTGGCGTCGCGGTAGCGCGGACATTTCCGCCGATTTTTTGCGGACGACCTTTAACAAAGCGAAGCTTGTCATAGGGTACTACCCAGCGCCCGGCTGCCTCACGGCTAGTCTCGGTCACGACGACCCCAGGTGGTGGAGAGATTGGGAGTGGCGTGACCTGAGACATCAGTTTTCCGCTTTAAATCCAGATGCACATCAGAACGACGGCGGATTCAGGACGAGCTTCGGTGCCGTCAGCGGAACCGGCGCTAGTAGTGAACGAGGCGCTAAAATTGTGGGAGTGATCTGCGCTTACACCGCTCGTTGTGCCGCTGTAGGCGTGCGAGTGGTCAACGCTGTTGACGCTTGTATTTTGGATACCCGGTCCCAAGACAGGCGTAGGGTTGGCCCCAGTGTTGACATTGCCAGCTACTACGCCTTGCGCACTGTGCGTGTGCGTTACGCTTTGGCCACCCGTGTTGCCCGAAACAGTGTGCGAATGGTCAACGCTTTCGCCAGAGGTCGCCCCGGAGACGCTGCCAGTGTGCGTGTGCGTCTTGTTCTGGTTCGCTTGATAAGTTCCGACGGTGAAACCAGCGCCGCTTGATCTCAAGAAGCGTGCCGTGTCCTGGGTATTAGGAACATTGAAAGTCGTTGTGCCGTTACCGACGCCCCATATCGTTCCGATGATGGCATAGAGTTCTGAATAGATGCTCCGAGAATATGCGGTTCCATCGCAGATGACCGCTCCGGCTGGCGGAGACGTCGCGCCGTGGGTGACGAATTGCCCGGTGTTTGAGCCGACGCGGATTAGATCATTTGATCCATCGCACCAGACATCACAATACATTCCTTGTGGAATCAAAATTGGATTGCCGGATGGTGTCTGCAACTGCAACACAAACGCGCCCGATGTTGCGTTATAGACCTGCCACCGCTTTGTAAGGTTGGGCACCTTGACCAATTGATTCGACGACAATGTCCCGTTGAAGATCAGCGCGGCATAACGGGTTTGCGAAGCGGCCGCTGGCGGCGGAGATCCAGAAAGATCGAGAGTCCCGCCGGTGACCGTCGAGGTCAGCGCATTGGCGATCGCGTCCTCGATGATCTGGAAGACGGCAGAATTAGCGTTCACGCCCCAAATATTATTATCGTTACCTGTGCCCATAATCAGGTAACCGAGGGTGTTTGAATAAGTGTCAGCCGTCATTCTGTTATTCCAGCGCTATGGGATTTCAGGGTCCAATTCCATTCCGCGCAACTGGCCATCGTTCTCGATATTGATTGCTTGAACGAGGGTCGTTAGGCGCGTGTAGCCCTTTTGATATTCGGTGCTGTCTTTCATAAAATCGGCGGCTGCCGTCTGGCAGGCCGTGCGCATCAGGTGCGGGTAGCGATTGGTGAGGAAATTGCTTTGATTGCTGGCGCTGAGCAGCGGCAAGCTCCTATAGTATTGCAAGATCGCAAGCGTCTGCTGCACCAGCGCGACGTCGAAATAGATCGTCTCGTTCCAAATCCCCCACCACGCCGGTATCCCGGTAACAAGCTGATCGATGAGATAAATGACCGCTGTGCCGCCACCGGCGCCGCTGCCGCTCGGCGTCGTGCCTAAACTGGTGATATCAATGGTGAAATTATTGGCGTCGGTAATGCCGGAGATCGGGAACGTCCCGTTGATCGTGACGCCGTTGGCGGCCGTCGCGCCGCTCGTATTGAACACAGAATCCTGGGTGAACCCATTGCCGGCAAGGGCAACCGAGACCGTGTTCGAGCCGGACGCCGTCGTGAACGGATTTGTACCAAGCGCGCCGGAAAGCTCTTGGTAACTGCGAGCCGCCTGGAGGAAGCCGGAATCCTTGTGGCTCGCCCGGCTGTTGATGCTGGTGAGCCTGATCTTTCCGATGGGATCGAGGAAGCCGGTTGGCAGCGGGACGTTGGCGTAGTTTTGCGCCAGCGAGAATTTATAGTCCGCCATCATTTCGCGAACGCGAATCAACCCGTAGATCAAGGCCTGCGCTTCATCGATGATCGGCGGGATATCGAGCTTGGTATATGAGACGAAATTAGCGATCGAGCCGCTAACGCCCTTGGCCGCGGATAAGCTAGTCCAAGTCATTGCCATGGGGGATCACGCGGTCACGAGGAAACAATGGGGCGGCGGGCTCGCGCCCACCGCCTATTGGGATTAAGCCGCCACTGACTTCGGCAAGTAGACTTTGAGTGCCGGGCAGACCTGATCTTCCGGCACTACTTTCTCGTCGAGGACGAGTTGCACAACTAACTCTCTGACTTCAGCGTAGTTGATGTGGTAGCGGGATTTCGCGGCGGCGCGGAGTTCCTGCGGGGTGTATTTGGCCTCGCCACGCAGATACGAAACGAAGTTCACATCGTCGGCGGGATCGGTGGCGTCGCCCACGATTTGGAGTTCGTCCGCTGGCTCTTCCGGTTTGGCAACTGGCGAGGCTGCCTTCTTCTGCATGCGCTCGACCAATTCGCGCATATCCTTGTTGTAGAGCGGATGATGTTCGACTGGCTTGCCTTCGACGGTGGTGCCCATGTAGGGCACGGTCTTGCCGTCATCTGGGACCAACAGGCCCTCGGCGTCGAATGGGAGCAGGATGATCTTGTTGGCGACCTTGCGGCCTTGCCAAAAATGCACGCGATAGTGAGGATCGTCGGGGATACGTTCGCCGCGGCATTCAGAGAATGGGCGCGACTTATCGAGCCGGATAACGAGGTTCATTTGGTGTCTTTCTACGTTGGTCCTGAAATCAGGACCGGTTGGGCCGAAAAAAGGCCCCGGCTGCGATGCCGAGGCCCTGTGACTTTACCCTTCAGCCGTAGTGAGATTGGCTTAGTGGTCCGCGATGATGGTGTGCTTCACTGGTCCTGCGGCGCCAACCTCTTCGTTCACTGCCGATGATCCGGTCAGCGAATGCTTGAGGTTTTCGACGCCACCAGCAAACTTGTCATCGAGGATCGAGCTGTCGATGGGCATCGCCAGATCGACGTTGTCCATTGCGAACGCGGTATTGATCGACTGATGCGGCCGATCGATCGATTCATGATGGATGCCTTCGGACGGACCATGGCCGCCGGTCAGGGCTTCGCTGATGTAGCCCTCACTTGACTTGGGTGCTTTGTCCTTCCCAAAAGTTCCCTTCGACATATCAGTTTTGTGTTTTGCCATCGTGATGGCTCCTTTCGTTGACTCTGTTCAGGGTGATGCCCTAGCCTAACGACTCGCTAGGAAAGTGGTGCATTTTGCCGATCCGCATTTAGCGAAGCAGCTCGGCATCACCTTTGCCGAATGGAGGATTGATAGTGCGCGACGTCATTAGTCGCAAAGAGGCCAAGGCGCGCGGTTCGCGAGATTGGTCGCCTTCTCTGATTATTGCTCGAAGCTGTCGTCAGGCCCAAAGTGAGCGGGGCCGACCACGCCTTTGACCGGGGGCGGGTTGCCTTGCGCGTTCGGATTGGCGCGCGAGAGAAGGGTGAACCCATCGCGTCCGGGATGGCCGGATTCGACGTCTTCGTTTCCATACTCTTCAACAGGGTGCGGGTCCTCGAGACGGACCGGGACGTTACGCCGGACCGTACCGAAAAAGAGCCCAAACATTCCACGCATGCGCGTTACTCCTAACGATAGATGGAAGACAACGAGGCGGCTCCGAAGAGCCGCCCCGCGATCAGGTTTCAGACAAGTGTCGGACGGTTAGAAGCCGTCGGCCCCAATCCACTGGATCTTGACGCGGATGATGCCGCCTCCACCGCCGCCAGCGGCACCGGCAACGCCGGAGACGATGACGAGCGGCATGATCCAGCCGCCGCCGGTGTACGCACCGGAGAAGGTCTGGGACGTCAGTTCGACCCACTGATAGTTCGTGGTATCGATCGCCGCGACCGTCAAGATGGCGTTCGCGGTGGAGTTCACGCCGGCAACGCCTTGCACCAGCACGTTTTGGCCGACCGAAAGCCCACCGGGCGCGGGCGTTAGGCCCGGGCAGTAGTAGCGATTGGAAGAACCCGTCGTGCCGAGAACGACGTTGGTGACGACGAACGGACCAGCCGGAATACGGCCCGACGGCACAACCGTGCCATAGGAGCCGCCCGCGATGCCCTGTGACGTCATCGGACCGCCGTCAAGAACGACGTGGCCGGCGAAATCAGAGAGAGCGCGCGGGGGTAGACCCGTCCATTGTTCGACGCTGGCCCGATGCAGGCCGGTGCCGTAGCTGGTCGTGCTTGTGGTCAATCCCAACTTGTAGCGACCATACGTGTAGTCGCCGGATGAGATACCGACACGCACTTCCGGCACGGTGCCGGTAGAGGTCAGCGAAGTGGTGAGATCCACCATGATGTCGCGCACAAAACCAACCTTGCCTCGCGGCCCGATGATTTGGTGAGTGACGGTCGTGGCCCCGAATGTGGCGTCTTGCGCCCATACGTAGGTTTCGATGTCGGAGACGTTGTAACTCATGTTGTTTGTGTCTCCTTCACGCGGCGCTGTCCCACATCACAATGCGCGCATTGAGCGCATCGGTGTGGACCAGACCAAAACCTCCGAGATAATACCAAGCGATGCCGCGAGAACGGCCGAAATCGCCAGGAATCTTAGCTCGGATTTCCTCGGGAACGCATACGGCTTCAGTACAGATTTGTTATCGCGTCGGTTCTTTATCCGGCGCTTCTGCATGTCGCCATGCAGCTCAGACTATATCATCACCTCAAAGAGGTGCCGCGCGCTCGTGGGCAGGTTATTCTTTCGTCACTGCCTAGTCGTTACACCTTCCGCAGCCCTGGGGCTTTCGCCTTACGTCTGCGGCTTGGCTCGGGATTGTCTCAAAGAGAGTTCCCCCGAATTCACGCGGTTTTTCAAAGAGGCTCGCGCCTCTAAGCGGCTAACGAAGTAACCGTATCGCCGCCCATGATGAACGCCCACGAGCTAAGACCATTGGTCCAAGCCTGCGGTGTGCCACTCCACGGGTCATACGATGTTGCGTTTGCTGCGCCGCCCCTCGGGATAAAGGTCTGCTCGACGTAGCGGGTGGATTCATAACGGCCGATTTCGCCGTTAAAAATATGCGCGAGGCCAGTCTCCGTATATTGATGTATGGTCTCGAGCGAATTTTTTAGATTGCGGAACGTGGTCGGATGACCAACTCCCACATAATCGTCGGCGGTGTAGGGCGGAATGTTCCGCTCTTTCATCGTATCGACGATGGCCTTAACGTGGCCAGTGCCCAACGCGACGTTGTTCGTCACCGTGGCGGTGCCAGTGGTGTCGAGGTTGATCGCGGTGGTCGACGTGCCGGACGACGGTTCGGCACGAAGCGCGGTGTTCTTGAACTGCAAGAACGCTTCGATGTCGAAATATTTTCGCGCGTCATCTTTTAACGTCTTGTCGATGATCGCGGCGACTTGATGCTTCGCCAACGCCACTAATTTCCCGGTATACGGAACGGAGTTGCCCGCTTCGTAAACCGTGAGCTGATGCTGGATGATGGTGAAGCCCGTCTCCGGGATCGGTGCGCTTTCATCGAGGCGCCGGCCTTGAGTGCCGACATTCGAATAGACGTCCCAGTTGTCGAATCTGTTACAACCCGCACATGCGGGCGGACCGGTCATTTCTGCCGGCCTCTTCCGCTCTCACGGAAGTCCAGAGCACATCTTAGGCAGCCTGGCGGCGGCCTCTCTGCTCATGCTCGTTGAGGAGTCCCTCAATCCAAGGAAGGTGTTTTGTCTTTGCACCTTTCACGCTGTTCTCTCCCGAATAGATCAAGATATCGCGAATTAGGCGAATATCTTGAGCATCAAGCGATGCACCGTGATTTATGGATCGTTTCAGTTCGCGCTGATTAATGTACCGAAGCACAAGATCAGCCTTGGCTTTCTTCGACACCAAATACGGACCAACGAATTCAAGCGCTTTTTTGGCACGCAAAAATCCGGAGATATTAGTCACATGAAGCGGTCGATATTTCGTCGGTTTATTACCTTCGAATGACCGTCCATGCTGGGTGCGGGTCTGAAAATGAACACCGATCTGACGGCGCCCAAAGATATCCGCAACCTTTTCGATAAGGCATTTGTCTGTATTGGTGACGATGATTTGCGGTTTAACCCTCACATCTTGGAGGATTTTACCGTTGTGCCGGAGAGGATAAACGGAAAAGGCGATTGTGCCTTCACCATCGATAATTCCGGCAAGCCAGCCGACTTCGAAGTCGGTGACTGCGAGGGTTCCCTGCTGATTGGCCATTGGTATCTCCTGGATTTTTGCATAGTCAGCACCCGGAGCTTTAGGCTATTCCAGCATATCGCAGAGTTTTAACGACAAGCAACAACATTCACTTGTCGCCGCGGTTGAGACCCTTTTTGGTCCCGTCCTCGGCATCGCAGAGCTGCCGCATCTTCGTTAGCGGCTGCACCTGCTGGCGGAGCACGTCCGACAATTCGTCGGAGTACATATAACCGCCCTCGGCCGGAATGGCCCAGAGTTGACCTGCCATGGTGGCAGTGTCCTTTCATGAAAAGCCCGGCGGTCCCGTTACCCGATGGCGACCTTGCCGCGTGGTGCGGCTCGACGTGCTGCCATCTGCTGGACGACTGAAGACCGATCGCGCGGTTGCGCGGCCTGTTTCGTGGCGTCCGGTTTGGGTGCTACGGTTCTGCTGGGCTGTGGAGTGATAGCCGCTCGGCGGGCGGTGCGGTCGACAGTGACTTCGACTTGCTGTTTCGCCCCTGGTGCCGGATCGGCTTGTTCAGGTTGTTCTGCCCCGCCACCCTTCCATTTAAGGAAGTCGGTAGTGGCTGTTTCGAGCAACTTGTCGGGCGCTGTGACGGTGAAGCCGTTGGCCCGATACCACCGATGCGCGAACGCGATGTCGTCTGCTGAGACGACGCCGGGGATACGGGTTCGAAGCTGCTTCAGATCGACGCCAAGCGTCGTCAAATCATCGGTCTGCGCTTTGCAAACCAACGTCTCGATAGCCGCTCTGGCCATTGGATCGGCGGCCAGTTCGGGGTTTTTTCCTTCGAAGTCCTTGAGCACCTTGGCAGTACGGGCGCCTTCATCGCGAAGACGATCGTCACCGAGTTGCTGTGCGGTTTCTTGGCGGCTGGTTTCCCGAATGGTTTTTTCGAGAAGCGTCCGCGCTTCGGCAGGATCGCCAAATTGCAGCGTTTCGATCAGCTTGCCGATAGAATCCTCGTGGTTTTCGGGGATTTGGCCATCTGTCGCCGCTGGTTCGGCCTTTTGCTCGCCCTTTTCGCCGGGTTGGTTTTCCCCGGGTTGGTCGGCGCGCGTGACCTTAGCTCTTGTCGTCTGCAAGAGGTCGTCGACCTGCTTGAGACGTGATTTCGCGGTGTCGAGCAAGCCATCGCTTGCGAGGGCGATCTGCGCTTGTGCGATCAACTCTTCGAGCGAGAGTTCCTTCTCGACGCCATTGACTTTGACTTTGACGGTCTTCGGCTGCTCGGCAACCGGTGCTGGCGCGGCCGCAGGTTCGGGCTCGGCTGCCGCGGCCGGGGCTGCATCAGCCTCCGGCGCGTCCTCAGTCTGGAAGTCGGCAGGCACGCCGCTACGCACGAAATCGCTGATTTCGTCGGTCTGTTCCGCATCCTGCTCGGTGCGTTGCTGGCGGAAGCGTCCGAGGATGGCATCCCGCTTGTCCTGGAACGGGCTGCGGGCCGGCGGAAGCGGGGCCGGTTCGGCAGCGGCGTCCGTCTTGGCGGCTGGTGCTGGCGGGGCGTCGCCGGCGGCGTCGTCGATCGTCGCGGTTGCCGCCGCGGTTTCTCCGGGATCGATGCCGGACTCCGCGCGCTGGCGGGATTCGGCTTCCTGTTCAGACTTGGTTGGTGCCTGTTCAAACTTGGTTGGTGCTGCCATGGTGTCCTCTGGCTCCTTTGAACGCAAAAGACCGCCTCTCGGCGGCCTCGGTGGGTAACTGGTCCCTAATACTGCTGGTGTTATTCGTCGCTCACGCTTCGTCTCACGAGGCCTAGATCAATTGCCTGTTCCTGGCCTTCGGGGGTCTGTTGCAAAATATCGAGCAGTTCCTCACGCTCCTGGTGCGAGAGTTCTTGGTCGGCGGAGCGCCCTTCGTCGATAATCTCCTGCATCCACTTGACCCATTCGTCGTAGCGCTTGACCTCGTTTTGCAGGAGGCGGATTGCCTTTGGGTCTTCGCTGTTGCAGAGAGCTAGTGCCATTAATGATTCGGCGGCACGATCGCGGAGCCGTTTGAGAATTTCCAGGCACGGCGCGTCGCCCTTGGCGATAAATTGCGCCTCCAACTCCATGCTGACTTTGACGATATGGATTTTAGCCAGCCGAAGGATTGGGTCTTCCGACATCAACTAGCCTTTTCCAATCAGACCGATGGCCTTGAAGACGGCCAGAATATCGTTCATATCCTTGGCATCGCGAGGGGGCTGGACAGGGGCGTCGGTCATACGGGCATTGTGCATGTCCTGCGCCATCCCGAGCGAGTTGGGTGGCACAAGTTCATTGAAATTTGGTAACGCTGGCGGAAATGCGCCCGGGATCGGCACTGCACCTGGGGTCTGCGGCGGAAGCGGCAGCGGCAGATTTGCAGCGGGTTCGGCTGCTTGGCGCGCGGCTTCGATTGCTGCTAGGGCGGCCTCGGCCTCCTGCTGCCGGAACCGATCCCACACCGGCTGGAACGGTTTGTTCGGCTTAACGTCCCACGCCGGTTCCGGGAGGTAGGCGGTCGGCTTCTGATAGCGTTTGCCAGCGCCAGGTAGGCCAAGAGGAAAGATCGGCGTCGACGGCCCCAGCTCCCCCAGCGCTTGTGTGCCGAAGGCAGAGAAGCCGAGCATGGGGAGTCCTTGCTAAGCGACAGGCGGGTTTGGAGTAGCGCGAATTCTCTTCGGTGCAGGCAAGACGCCTTTTTCTTCATTTGGTGCGGATCGCTTGGTCTTTTTTCCTTCGAAATCGGAAAGAACGAGGCGCAACATAACCAGAATGCCGGGGACGATGTTGTGGTTGTTCTCGTCGTCCAGCCGCAGATCGTCACTAGATATCGGCGTCAATGTCACCGCTTCGTGGTGCGCGAGCATTTCGGCTTCCTGTGTGCGGAAGTCCGTAAGCTTCACCGGGTCCGACAATGTGTCATTGCCAGCGGACAGTTCTTTCAAGAGCGCATTGCGCTGCTCGTTGAACTTGGTAACGATGTCACCAAGGCGTGCCCGATTGAGGGCAATTGCGAGTTTTGTTTGCGCGCTCAAGGTAAATCCGACGCGGACGGCGCGTTCCTCACCCTTTTTTTCGACGACGATTTTGTCGTAGCCGTCGAGCTGCGCGAGACCGTTCAATAGACCGATCATGTCATTGATCGAAAGGTTCATCGTCTCACCATTTTCCGATTGGGCATGATGACCCTGACAGAAGCGTTTTTACCGCCAGAAAACAACCGCATTTCAGGCACCGATTCAAACGTGCGTCGCGGTGTTTACATGCACGACAAACTTCGGCGCGTTTTCCGGCCTCATCTTGGCTGACGAAGAAGGGAAAGGACTGCCTGATCTCTGGTAGCTTCACAGAATCGGTATGGGGCGGAAATGGTTAAGGGCGCATGAACCGCGGCGTTCCTTTGCCCCGTTAGCAGTGTGTGACAATGCCACCCGTAATAACGACCGTTGTCGCATTTATTGTTCCAGACGCGCAGTTTACGCCTGCTGCGGCTCCAGCATAGTAGTTAGTACCAGTTACGACGCCTGCTTCGGTGACATTAAACCCGTTGCTCATGAAGGCATAAGTGTGGACGGCTGTCGGTCCTACATAGAATCCTATGTCAAACTGACTTGGCGAAGCGGCGTATAGGAAAACGCCAACTGAGTTAAGATGTGCTCCTCCTCCCTGAACCAATTGGGCCGCTGTCCAACACGTAGAACCGGAACCAAGGTTCCCCCCACCGACTCCTGCTGGACAATCGACGCCTTGACTATTGGTAACATATGAATTTAGAGCAATGGCAGCGTTGTGATGTGTTGGGTCGTTGGTACCGGAAACATCCGCATAGGCAAAAACACCAAAGGCATGAGTGTTATGAGTTGAATCAATTGGAGCCCCGTACTGGAATGCTTCCCCATTTATTCCCTGTACGTCACCAGAGCCAGATTGTATTGCAAATACGCTCAAACCATTAGCATAAGCATTAATCGATGGAGTTGATGTGTTATTTGCATAATCCCAAATCACGACCGCAGCGTTAATAGGAGTTGCGTCAACTGTATTAACTGCTTCATACCGCGTAATCGTAACACTAGGAGTCAAAGAAGCAATTGGACTGCCTGAGCTTCCGTTGCCAAATTCAGCAAGTAGGGCTGTGCTTAGAGTGGCTCCAGTGGTCAAGACTCCAAGAGACGAAAATATACCCTGATTAGGAGCCGTTCCGCCGATGGCTGGCGGCGATGCGAGGTACGATGAAAATCCTGTACCCGCTATTGTTCCGTTGACCGCCAGCGCGTTAGTGCTGAGGGTCGCGCCGCCAAGAGCGAGCGATGTGCCGGTGGCCGCCCCAAGGACAGGAGCGACTAATGTGAGCACCGTGCCGTTGCTTGTAGCGCCGGAAATCTCGCCAACTTTGTTGCCTGATGTTTCATAGAGCAGATGCGTTCCGGTGCCGCTCGTGATTGCGGTCGTGCCGATAGTAAGGGCGCCAGAACCCACAGATGCGGCTGCCCAACTCAGCACACCGTCGCCAGCGGCGTCGGTAAGAACATCGCCAGCAGCGCCCGCTACTGCAACAGGCAGGACGTAGGTCACGGCTGCTGTGGCCGAGTTGGACGACTTAATGGTGGTCGCGTAAGCACCAGCAGCGGTGTTGGCGAGAACGAGAGAGCCTTGCCCCGTCTGCTGCACGCCAAGGGAGAGAGAGGTCGTGCCGGTCATCGCCCCGGTGAACAGCGATGTGCCAGTAACGGCGAGCTTATTGCTGCCGATTGTCGCGCCGCCAAGAGCAAGGGACGTCAGCGCGGGGGTGGCGCTGTACGCTGGAGCAGTCGTCACGCCGCCGGATACCAGCACTTGCCCGACTGCCACATCGGCAAGTCGCGACCATGTCGGTGTCGTCGCGCTAGCATAGATGATGTCGCCAATGGCGGCGGTGGTCAGTCCGGTGCCCCCCAATGGCCCGCTAACGGCAGTAAAGCCGGACGCAAGCGAGCCCGACGCGAGCGCGCCAACCGAAGTCAGAGACGAGGTAACGACCTGGCTGGCGAGCGTGGTGCCGGAGAGCGTGCCGGCCGGCGCTATGACGACCGCGGTTGTCTGGGCTGTCACCAGACCTTTAGCGTTTGTGGTCAAAACCGGAATAGCAGTCGATGAGCCAACCGAGCCGGACCCTGAATTAACCGTGGCGAGCGTCAGCGCGCCGGTAGCGGCAAGCGTTGCGTCACCGCTCACCGTTTCATAAGACGGAGCCGCACTTGTTTGGCCAACGATGATCTGGCCTGCACTGCCCTGCGCGAGACGCGATAGGGCAAGCGTGCCGGTCCACCCCACCGTAATTGACACGGCTGCCACCAGGGCAGTCGAAGGAGACCCGCCCAGCGTCAACGTGACGTTGGTGTCATCGGTCTCGGTGAGAGCTGAGGGTGCTTGGATTTGGCTTTGGAAATCGGCCGCAGCAGCCGTGATGAAGACCTGCGCGCCGCCCGTCAGGTTCAGAAGATTGTTGCCGTTGGTCGAGTTGATGACGCTGCGCGTCAGTGTCCCGGCATTATAGGTGCCGGTCCCAATTTCGCGGGCTTGCGGAATGCCGGTTACCGGATCGTATGCGTCCTCGATCGCGTAGCGGATGCTATCGCCGTTAGTGGCGCCAGCAGCGGCAAAGGTGAGAGAGCCAGGCGCAGCAGCAGTAAGCGAGACGGTTCCCTGGCCCTGCGTATTCGTCAGCATGCGGGCGAGGTTGTAGAGTTTGACCGTCAGGCTGGACGGGCCCCCTTGATTATATAAAAGCAAAACGCTCATTACGACTCCGGAACTAACTGCGCATCACAACCAATTCGACTGCGATAGGGGAGATGAGGGTTAGGGGAATAGCGCCGCCTGGATGGAGGCATTAAACGCCCAGGGCGTCGTTGTGTTCTGAATGCCGAATGTGCTGCCCTGCATCTCGTGAACAGTCATGCAACTGATGCCTGCCGCAGTGGCATTGTCCTTGGCGTCTTGTATCCATTGTGCCGCGTCGGCGTCGGAGGCATCGTCGCTTGCGTTAAACGCCACGCCGCCCTCAGTGTTAAAAATCCTCTTTCTGCTAATCCCCGCCGCATCCGACCAGTCAGTGGCCACTTTCAACCGTGCGGCGCGCAATGACTTGCTGCCGTAAGTGACAAAATACTGATGTATTGACGAGGCCCAAGTTGTCTGTGTAACCACCATATTTATCGCGTTGGTGTCACTCCCCGCCGCAGTGGTAAACGCCGACGATACTGCACTTTCACTAGAGTTAAGCGAGGCCGGGTATCGGATACCATTACCATATGAATAAGGACCGTAAGTGCCCGCTCCCTGCATCGTGAATGGGCCGTTCTCGTAATCGTGATAAGCGAACCCGGTATTCACGTCAAAGTGCGATGCCGTTAACGAGGTTAACCCGCTCGCTTGTCCGGCCGGCGTTCCATCGTAGGCATTCAAGTTATTTCCTGCGACTACGATTGTATGTAGCGGCATAGCGGCGCGAATGGCAGTCCACCATGCTTCTAGTTGTACGATGTAACTTGCCGTTGAGACAGTCGCGGGAGAAGGAGGTTCATTAAAAAATTCATAGCAGACATTGGCGCGGCCACATCCATTATTGATGTTTGTATGCAGTGCTGCGCCGAGACGAGCCGCGACAAAACTCATACGCGCTGCTTTTGTCCCGCCGTCAAAAACATCTGCGAAGCCGTAGCCCGCAACATAGTTTGAGATGTCCCCTTTAAAGTGAAAATCAAGGATGACCTTCAAACCAAGTGCTGTGCGACGTTGGATGCCGGTTATTATTTCCGCAATCATTGTATCTAGGACAGTTGTCGTTACGTTCGACGCGCTATCGGCACCGAGAAGGGCACTGTTATCGACGGCCATGCGAACGAAGTCGAAGCCAGTAGTTTTTATCGTAGTTAGCCGAGCGTCGGGCATTACCGTCGCGTCATTGCCACCGTTAGCGAACGGATAGGTCCATGCGAATGGCTGTAAACAGTTCAGCCCGATCATAAGCCGATCAGGTTGAATCCAGCTAAGGAGTGGGGCGCTGCCTAAAAGCATCAATAAACTCCATAGACCGAGACGCCAATGGCGTTTGCCGTTCCGCTGCCTTGTCCGCGAACCGCTATTCTCGATGCCGCTGGAATTGAGAACGGCAGGTATCCTGTACAATTTCCATACGGAGCAAAGCTGCCACTTGAGTCATTCAACATAAAATCAGGCAAAAAAACCACCTCTGAGGCAGCAGCACCCGTCGCAAAATCAATTTGGTCGGTTGTGTAGTTTCCGCCCGCCGCACCTTGGCAATCAAACAGAGCAAACATGCCCTTATATGCCCTAGCTGCAGAGGCAGTCAGTTGAACATAAGAACTTTTGGAACCGCTTGCGGGCGTTAAGGCCGTACCCTCGCTCGTCGCCGTGGAAACACCTATCGCATCCACACCATTGCCGCCGAAGCCCTGAGAGAAGGTTGTGATTTTTATAGGAGCTGTATCGGTCGCGGAATTGATGTTTGTCTGACACCGTGCCGAAATTCTAGTCCCTGCCGCGATTGTCATCGGCAAGAGCATACAAAAACCAGAATTTGAATACTGGGTAGGAACTCCGAATACCAGATTTGGTATAAGATTGACTTCGGAACCGGCCCCGCCTAACGCAATGTCAATCAGCCATTGCTTGCCGGGCGTGACTTGAACAACAGCGGCGCTGCATTGAATAAGAATTGATCGCGTCACAGCAGCCGTCGATGCAATCAGTTGGGAATATGCTCCCTTCGTATTGAGGGTCGCGCTTGGAGTTAGGTTTGTCACTCCAGCTGCCGCATTTACGCCAATGCCGAGCGGAGGAAAATCAAACTTGCGAAAAACTGGACCGGCTGGTTTGATTAGCATGTTAGCTGTTCCAGAACCCGGCCAACGTGACCTGCGTATTGCTCTGATCCTTACGGCGATAGCCGACCGTGCTGGCGTTCGTAATGCCTGGGATTGTCAGCGACGAATTTGCCCACAGGATGAACGTGGTGCCAGTAGCACCAAGCTGTAACTCAAGATCAAAACCAGTGTCGTTGATGAGAGTTGCTTGCTTGCAGGCTTGCGATGAAAACACATTGTAGGTTGTGCCAGTTGCATTCGATTGCAGCGACAATGGGCCAATACCATGAAACACGGGAACAACAACGCCGGTTCCATCCGTGGATAGGGTGACGCGAATCGCCGCCGCTTCGGTGCCAGCGCCAACCGGCCCTGTCGCATTCGTAATATCCGTCGCAAGCGTGTCGAGTTTGCCAGCAAGCGCCTTCAATACCGCAACGGCAGAACCAGAGCCGGAGGTCCATGCGGCGTCTGCCTTGGCCCCCTGTGTTACGTCTGCTCCATCGGCAACGGTTACGGCGCCGCCGCCACCACCACCACCACCCGCAATCGCCTTCAACAGCGCAATGACCGAACCTGAGCCCGAGGTCCAGGCTGCGTCTGCCTTGGCGCCTTGTGTTATGTCTGAGCCATCAGCAATTCCAGACGCCACAAGATTTGTGGTGCCAGGAGTCGTCTGATCGATGCCGACTTTGCCGATGATGGCCGAGCCAGCCGACAACACCCATGAGCCGGATTGAGTGACGGCATGGGTGGCGACAGTCAGCGTGCCGGCAATGCTGGCCGCAACCGCCTGCACGCTGTTGCTGATCTGCTTCCAGACCGACATCGCGGACACAGCAGTCGTATCGGTCGCCGTCGATTTGGCATCCGCCTTGGCGCCGATGGTTGCGATCGAACCATCCGCGAAGTCCCCGCTCGCGGCCTTGGTCGCCATCTTCGACGATGAAACAGCCCCGGCCAGCGTATCGGTGTCGGTCTTAATCGCGCCGAGATTGCCGCCAGTTTCTAGCGCCAGCAACGCTATACTGTCAGTAGTCGCCCCTGTTCTGGGGCCGATAGTGACCACCTGACGCTTGACGCCGCCCCCAATATCTATGTCCTCGACGATCGCGCCGGTGGCCGGCAGTGTGTCGTTGTTAGCCATGGTTTAATCCTTGTAGTTCGTCGTGAAGACTAGCGATCACACTGGCCCAATCGCCCACTTTCGGCTGGCGCCATATCCTTGCATTCGGATACCAGGGCGAATCCGGGCGCCCGATCTGCCAGCGAAAATCTGTGCTGAAGTCCGGGATTAGAATGTCGGTGCAGATGTTTAGGCTCGCAGATAGATGCGCGACGGCGGTGTCAACCGATACAACGCGGTCGAGATTGAGCATGGCTGCGGCCGTGTCGCGGAAATCGTCAAACCAGAACGCCCGCAGGTTCGGATGCGTCCGCTTAAGCTCTTCGAATGTCTCGGTCTCGCCGGGCCGCATTTGCTGCAAACTAATGAAATTGCAGCCTTCAGCGTCGAACAGCTTGCCGAATACCCGCAGGTCAATCGAGCGATGGCGATCGTTTTTGTGCTGGAAGTTGCCCGCCCAGCAGACACCGATATTGAGTTTGTCGGTTGGCAGCGCGAGTTCACCGCGCCATTTCTCGGTGCGCTCGCGTTCAATCACCGGCACCCATGGCGCTGGGATCGTGGCCTCTTCGGTGCCAAGAAACAGCGGCAGCGACATTAAGGCGACCCAGCAATCGAATTCCTTGAATTCGAGAGGAACACCTGACCTGCGCAGTTCGACGCGCTCCATAGGCGCGATCATCGGCCCCAGCGCGTTATGCGGGATCAGGATGACCTTTTCAGGATTGCGCTCCATCACCGCTGGCATAAAGCGCAGGAATTGGATGGTGTCGCCAACACCTTGTTCGCAATGAACAAGAATGGTCTTGCCGGTGAGATCGGTACCGTCCCATTTCTTGTCGGCCGGTAGGCCAAGATTGATGGCCTTATTTTCTGAGGTTACCAGCCGGTATTCGTAATCCTCGAAGCCTCCTTTGAAGTCGCCGCCCAGCAGCCGGGCCATGCCGCGGTTGTAATGGGCATCGGCGTCGTTCGGATCGATGGCGATCGCGCGCTCGAGCGCCGCGATGCCTTCCTTCTGACGGTTGAGGCGCAGCAGGACAACGCCACGGTTATAGTGAGGAAAGCCGTCGTTTGGATTGTACCGGATGCCCTTGTCGAGGGCGATCAACGCCTCTTCGTAACGGTGCAGCTTTTCCAGCGTGTTGCCGAGATTATTATAGCAGAGCGCCTTGGATTCGCGTGACAGGTCCGGCATGCGCTCGGCTTGGTGCACGGCGCGCTCCAAATCCGCGACGCCTTCCGAAGAGTGACCTAGCTCACAGATGGCGAGGCCGTAATTTGTCAGCGCCATCGGGTGCTTGCGGTTCATCTTGCGCCCACGCCAGAACCAATAAAGCGCCTCGTGAATCTGCTTGGTCTCGAAGAGTGATGCCCCAAGCCGCTCTATGGCCTCGAAATTCTCCGGCTCATGCACCAGGACGCCACGGAAGAGGCCGATGGCGCTTGCGTGGTTTCCGGCCATCGCGCACTGCACGCCGAGGTCAAGCGCCTGGCCGATGGTCAGATCTCGGGTCTCTTCCGGCATGGCATTCCCCTTTTGGGCTTGCCTATGCCAAACCGCCTAAAATCTAGTGAATGATAGCACAGCCGGAACACTCACCCGCTCCGCTCTCGTGAATTGCTATAATGTTGCTATCACTGCGTTCACGGCGGCGAGATAGATTGGAGCGAGTAAGCCGTGTCCCGCTGTAGTGGGGTGAATACCGGAAATTCCACTATACCCGTTCACGCCGTTCTGCTTATAATAAGTCGAGTTAGAACAATTCGCTGGATTTCCCGCATCGGCGGTTGCTGCGGCATTTCCATGCCGTCGATCGATTAGCTATTTGCTATCATTTCCAAGAGCAGATCGTCGTCATTCCAAGATGCTTTGGCTGAAACTCGATCGTGATCCTCGATGCCGCGGGCGGTGGCAATGATCCTGCCAATGGTCCCGCGCCCCTCAACTGCGTCGAGATCATTGAGCGTGGAATGGCCGGCGACATCGACTGCCGCGCTCCCGGTCCCGCTATCATGGTCATCCGCGATCTCGGCCCTAGCGCTGACTGCTGCGCGCCCGGTTGCGATTGCCGCGTCGTCGGCTTCCGAAACGTGGCCCGAGACAAACGCGCGCTTGTGGTAGACCCTGGCGGGCTCGGCTATTGGTTTGGGGAATTCCGGGAGAAAAATCCGCGTAAGGTTTGTGAGGTCTGGTTTGCCGCCCTTAAGGGTGATCTCGGCAAGCGGAGTGGTAGATGGCGGTGAGGCCGCTGGCGCCGATACATCAGCCGGCTCCCGCAGGCGGCTGAGTGCTCCCCAGCCCTTGTCCCATATGGGACGATTGGACTTTTTCTTGCGTCGGTCGTCTGGATACGCGCCACCGCCGCCCGTTGGCAGAGGCGGCGGCGGTGGTGGCGGCGGGGCTGAACTTGTGCCGTAGCCTCTGGTGACGATGTAGGCGATGCTGCCGCCAGGACCGAAGCCACGGCCGACGATATTGGAAATCATGTTCTTGAAGCGGCGGTCGGTGCTGTCGCTGAGTTAAGGGCCACCGTGTATGCCGCCGTAGCGTTATCGAGCTTCAAGACGGAATAGGCCGTTCCCGAGATACCAAAATCCATCAGATATTGGTGAATGGCGTACATAGCCTGGATTGGCGTCGGTTGTGTGCCGTTGGCCGCATAGCTTTCCGTCATCGCCACGGTGCCTTTGGCATAATCATAAACTGAGGTCAGCGTCATGGCCGAGCCTACAGCCGCCGGGGACGCTGGCAGATTGGTGGTCTTGGCATTGATTGCGACAGTATTTGCTTCCACTGCGGCAATGTCGGCGGAAACGGAAGCGCCCGCCGGAGCACCGAGACGGGCGTAAGCATCGCCGGTCTGCACGGTGTTCCCTGTGTATGTCGTAAGGTTGGTAACAGTTGTGATCGTCCCCGCCGTGATGTTTGTCGGCGTAGCTATGCCCGTCAAACCCAACACCGTCGCGTCGAATGGATTGTAAGCAACGATCTCCAACTCAGCGACAACCGGGGCCATATTGGTCGCGCCGTAAAGATACACAGTCACATAGGGGGCCGTGCCGGTGATTACATCGGAGAGGTCGAGCCGGTACATTCCCTTGGTATGCGTAGCGTCAAGTTCAACAAATCCGCCATCGCTATGTGCGCCGCCGACCGTCTGCGTCACCAGCGATAAGGCCGTAGGAGTGCCGGTCGCTCCGATACGGTAATAACAGGCAAGGGAAGCTGTATTGTAAACTAGCCCGCTCAGTCCTGCGCCAACCGCGCTGGACGAATCCTGAATGAAGATGTCGATGGTCTGGTCTATGACCCCGGCTTGGAAGGTGCGTTTAGCCACGGATACCTCCCGTCATTCCGGAGAGCGTCAACATGCCACCCGTAGAACGCTCATTCGCATAAACCCCCGGAGCCAGAATCTCCGACTTGGAAACCGTCACCCCGCTGATGCTTGGCTTCGGATCAATGTAGTAAGTGCTGCTTGCCTTGGCGACTTTAACGGTGATGTTGATCGGCCCCGCCATACGTGGCGTAAATGATGGGCAAACTATCTTGAACCCGTTACCCGCACCGCCGCCGCCCCAAGTCGAGCCGTCAGATGAATTGTTGACCGCCGCCGAACCCGCGAGATTGCTGACCTTGGTCGAGGTAATGACTGACCCCTGTGGAAAGCTGCCGGAGCCTAAGTATTCAACATCAATCCAGATTTGATCGTCGTTGGGAACGCCACCACCCGTTGTCGTTCCATAAATTGTCAGTGTCGTAATGGCGCTGGTCGAGGTATTCCAGATTGAGATTGGCATGCACACAATCGGGGCAGCCCATAGACTGTACGCCGTAGTGACAGTCTTCCAACTTATGCCGGTTGTACCATCCGACGCGCCACCAGTGCGAATGATTGTCGTCTCGACGACCTGCCTGCCACCGCTCGTATATTTTTCATGCCGATAGTTTGTGCCAGAACTGTCTGACCGGATGAGATAAACCTTCTGGTTAGAAGCGACGTAGCTAGGCGCGGCAACGGTAACTGACGCACCGAGTTTACAATCTTGGAAAGTCACGACGCCAGTACCGGCGGCGTAGCCGGAGCCGACCAATGTTATTCCTGATCCAAATGCGCTTAGATCAACGCCCTTAAAAAACAAATTGGGTGACGACGACACTATCATAGGGTTTGGGACATTTGCCCCGACGGCGACCGAACCGCCTATGATTGTCACGATGGCAGTTCCAGATACCGCTGAAAAAGATTGCGACGCACTATTGCCGAAGGTCCAAGTGCAGTTATTAAAGACCAATTCAACCCCAGTATTCCCACCAAGGTTAATTGCTGAAGCATAAGTAGTGTTTAGAGTAAAACCGCAATTATCAAAATATTGATAGCAGGTACTGTTATTCGGCAAGAATAATGAGGAGTTGACCGCACCACTCCCGGCCAAAAAGCCGACGCCGTACCAATACGTGTAGTCATTAACTCCTCCTACGGAAAAATTACCTGAGGTGGTGCACGCGGCTATTGTTGCACCAGTTGTTACAGCGGTCGGAGGAATTGGCGTCTTAGCCGCACAGTAAATACTGGTCGCAGGCAATCCAGATCCACCCGCTGGTGCAGACAACGCAAGCGCCGTCGTTTGCGTCTCTGCGTGTTCACTGGCGACAAAGAACGAATTGCCGCCCTTCCCCCATGTTGCCGTGAAGGCATTAGCCAGCCGTGCGTGTGGCGCTTGCCAGCCGGTGAAATTTCCGACGACGCCAATATTCGTCCAGGTAGCACCGTTATCTACCGTGGTTGCACCTGCCGTTGTGTAGGTGCCCCATGTTGGCTCGGTGCCATTCCCCGCCGTGCCCGCCACGGTGCAGATCAGAACAATCGTTCCAGCAACGTTAGTGATGACCTGACCGAGCACTATGGCAGAGTTCTTTATACCAGCATTGCTCCATAGCGGAGTGTTGGCAGAAAAGTCGCCGTTAAGCGCAGCGATACCCGTACATTCCTGCCAATTTAAAGTAACGGTATCGGCAGTGATAGCCCCGCGCGTTGTCGTCCATGTGACTTCGGCAGCGGATGTAACACCAGTTCCAGTAGTGCTTTTAGTGCAAACAAAGACGCGCTCACTCCCCACGGCTGGCGCAGCGAGTTGACGGATTAACTTTCCGCATACATTCGTAGTTAGCGCAGCCCAAGCCGTTACGCCGTAGTAGCCGGTTGAGGAACCATTACCGAAATCCACATACCAGGCAATGTCTACGAGGGCCATTTAAGCTGACCCCACTGTTGCGCGTATGGTGGTGGCTGCGGTCGCCGCTGGTGTGAGGAAGCTGTTCTTGAGCGTCGTGTATTGAACGGCGGTCTTGCCGAAGGCTGTCATTAGGTTGGCTTGCGTCATGGTGTTCAGATAGTCCCCGACCATGATAGCTTGCATCTGTGCGAGCGTTGGGTATGTCGCCGCTAAGGCAGTCAATAACTGAGTCAGCGTCGAATAATTGAACTTGGGGACCGCAAGAGAACCAGATGTCTCCACCGCGCTTACGTTAGCTGATATTTCTCCCGCAACGATGCTTGCCCACAGAGTTATCGCGTAAGCCGCCATGTTGGTCGCAGCGTTGGTGGTCGCTTGCGCCAAGTAAAAACGTGAGTAAGTGGCTCCTACCTGATCGGTATGGATTTCCTGTATCCAGCGACGGCCATCCTTCTGCGCGACGTTAGCGGCGATAACGGATGAGATAATGGCCATCGGCTACGTCCCGCTACTAGCTATTGCCAGATTTGATGACGAAGCTCTCTACCGTCACGCTTTGCCCTGGCGCGAGGTGTGGATTATTGAGTTCCATTTCCTCCGGGATGCTCCCTTCAATGTGGCAGTCGGCCTCGTCCGCGCCGTAGATGCGGAATGACTTGGATTCGCCCTTGCCGGTTGCTTTGCCGTTCCACTTGCCGACATCGTGAGACGCGCCGTCTTCCGCTTTGCTCATCCAAGTGGCCGGGAGCTTAATTGCAACGAGTTCGCCTTCGTCGTCGCCCGCGCGCATTTTTTGCGCCGTGGAATAGATTTTGAGAATCGGGGATGCGCCGATTGCCGCGATGCGGGCATCTACCCCGGCATTACGCACTTCGAGACTGTAACGGAGCGCCATTATTCTTCCTCCCAGCCTTCAATGTGGCCGTCTTTATTACGGTGCACCTTAAATTTCTTTTTCTTCGGGGGTTCCGGGGCTGGCGCTGCCTTTGGTTCCGGGAGCGGCTCTGGCTCTGGCTTGGGCTCTGGTTTTGGCGCTGGCTGCGGCGCCGGTGGCGCCGAACTTTGCATGCCATCGATGCGGCCGAGAGCATCCCTGGTGAATTTCAATTTGCCTTGTTGCAGGAGCGCCATCATGGCGTCCTGTTGCTGTGAGGGAGGTGAAGACGCTGGGGACGGCGCCGGTGGCGCCGAGCCGGAAGAGGCACCCTGTGCAGGTTGTCCTTCTATCCCAGCGCCTTCACCAGCAGCGTCGGGGTTATTCTGTTGCTCAAGCGCGGCCTGTGCGCGCTGATGCGCGTCATTGGTAAGCGAGCGGCGATGTTCCGCGATCGACAACCCGTGCCGGTGACCGTGATCGAGGGCCGCTAGATGCGTCGTATTGTGTTGCTGACCGTGCTGGAAGCCCATATCGGTTGCGGTGTTCTTGTGGCCGAGCAGCATATCGACGACGTTGGCCTCGAGATCCCGCTTGCCGAGCGCAACCTTGGCCAGGGCGGCGATGCCGGTGAACATGGCCGCTTTGCCGGTGCGCTCGTCCTTGGCAATCTTCGCCTGCAATTCCTGGGTCTTGAGGTCGGCCATCGGGTTCTGTGCCGGCTGGCCGTTGTCCTTGAAGAAGCGAGAGCCGCCATCCTTGTATCCGGCGGCACCGAACACCTCTTCGCACAGCGCTTCCCAATTCAATTCCACCTGTCCAGACTGGAATTCCTTGGTCTGGGCCAGGAGCGGCGCGACGATCTGGGCCGCACTCTCAAATTTGGCGAGCCGCTGCTGCGGATCGCCGGCACCGAGCCCAACCGAGACGCGCACCGTGATCTCGTTTTCGAGCAGTTCGTTGGTGACCTTGTTGACGCCATACTTCTGAAATAGCTGCGCTTTCTTGGCGCAGAGGCCGAGAACAACGGCATCGCTCTCGTAATACTGCTCGAGCCGAGCAAGCTGAGAAAGCGCCGGCTGCGCCCATGTCTCAATCCAAACTCTTATATCAAATTCTTGGACGGCATTCGCGGAGCCCGCCGCAAGTTTCAGTCCGCCCAATGTCTTTCCGAGAGCGTTATTGGTTTCGACGCTGCCGTAATTCTGCTGGCCGGCGAGGTCGTCAAGCTCGAGATCAAGCTCACGACCCATCTCCACAGAAGACTGCGGCAGCGATGGCGGGTTTTCCCAAGTCACATCGTCGGGCTGTTGGACGATGATCGACGATCCGGAACTGCGGCGGCGTACCTGATCGAGGTCGATCTGCCTGCCACGCCGGACCTTCGAGATCGGCATCACATTCTGCTTGGTGGCGTCAAGCATGAGGTTGCGGAGATCGTTGGTCTCGATCTGCAACGGTTGCCAGCTTTCGACCGGCGCCATCGGGTAGATGCGGTGGGCTTCGAGGTTGCCGTACCCCAACGCCAGTGGCCGCTCCCCGAATTGCTCCGGGTAGACTTCACGGACCGGTTTCGGATCGGTCAAGTAATGCTGATCGCCAACCGAATAGAAAGTGTAATCCTCGCCATCGACCCGCATATAGACTTCGTAGACCCAGATGATCTGGAAGTGCGTGCCGGTCTGTGTCTCGTCTAGGCGATCGATGCCCATCTCACGGGCGCGGCGAATTGCCGACATATCGAACTGGCTGCTCTCGACTGATCCTTTGAGGATTTCCTCCGACACGTCCTTCCACGGATTGACCGGGGCTTCCTGCTTGGACTTGATCTCTTCGATCTGCATCGGCCATTTGATGATGAAGAAGGCCGAACTCTGTGCCGGATTTGTCCAATCGGCAGAAGGATCGATGACGTAATTCTCGGGCGGGAAGCTAGCTATATCGGGCCGGTCGACGTCGAGGACGTAAGTCGATCGTTCTTTTTGCTCGTAGACGCCATCCTCATTGAGGACTTTATGCAGTTCGCTCTGAGTCTTTCGAAATTCCTGCTTCCAATATTGCTTCGACGCGCAGACCCCTGTGAGCACGGCGTCCTGGCGGGCACCCATGGCAACCAGGAACCAAGGCAGTGCGGCCTTCCCTGAACAGCGATCGGTGCGGTAATTGACCAGTTCCTCGAGCAAAGCAGCGCTCGCCCGCTGTACCGGGTCGCCTTCGTCACCAGGAAGGCAGTTGATGGCGTCGATATTGTTGAACAGGGAGGCCGCGACCGCTGCGTTGTCCTTGCGCACCGCCGTGCGCGTCTTCGGCACGAAAAGACGGGACCGCCCGCGCCATTCCGGGCGCGTGTATTTCGATCCGATGTAATGCTCTTGGTGGAAGGCGCGCAGAGATTGCGACCAGGCCTTGCGATTGACCTGAGTAGCGTAAAGAAGCGCCTGCTGCTCGGCCTCTTTAACCAATTGCAGGAAGTCGATGTCTTCGTTGCCGGCGCCGTCCTTGGTCACACCGAACGGCGCTTCAGCCTCATCCTGAGCCTCGTTCTCAAGCCCCCTCCCACGAGTCGTTCCATCTTCCCCCATAGGGGTTCCGGCTGAACTGATGGTGACCGGGAGCGCTCGGATGCCGTTGGTGGCATCTTCGCCGTGAGGCCGACTTCTTAACATTGGTGGTGCTCACGCATACGGATACGTCCCTACTGTGCGGAGCGCACGTCGGTCTTAATTTGGTGTTTCGAGACGAAAGCGAGGCTTTAAGAAGCCCGCTGGTGCGTTATTTCAAACCGGGATGAACTCCGGTGTGGGGGTAAATCACCCCTAGCAGCAGTTCCAGATGCCGGAGAAATACAGGCCGAGGATGACGGCGACGGTCACCAGCAGGAATAGGACAACTTGGTAGCCAGCCATGCGTGCCATCAGTCCCCCTACAGATCGGTCACGGTCGGAGGGACGGCCGGGGCCGGCGCCGGGGTAGGCGGCGGGACGGTCGTTGCCGCCGGGACCTTGGCGGTCAGCCGCACAGTAGGGACGTATCCGTATGCGTGAGCACCACCAATGTTAACAGAAGCGTCCACCGCCATTTTGCTCGTGACGGCGCTGATGTTGGATATTGACTGTGCGACGGCAGCTTGCAACGTGGCGAGATCGGTCCCCGCCGTCGATGCTGTTCCGAGCGAAGCAAGCTCTGCCTGCACGGCAGTATCGAGAGTCGTAAAGCCAGTCGCCAGCGCGGTGACGGCATTGTTCAGGTCTTGGTCGGCGCTCATTAGGTGCTCCAGGTCTAGGATGATGAGGCTCATCAGTTCACGCAACTCAAGCGCCCAAGGGGGAGCCTCGGCCCAAGGCGACTTATTGGTAAGATGGTGGAATGAAAAAATCATGAAGTACGTCCTCAATTCCCCCGCATGACTAGGATGGCTCTCAGCGGGCTACTGGCGGGATAATGTTTGCCGGAGGAATCGCCTGCGGGCTTGGCAAATAGACTACCTGCGGCTGCGACACCGGTGCTGACGAGCGACTCACATACGAAGATATCATACCACCCATGAGCGATGCGGCGATCGCTGCAACAGCAATAATCACCACCACAGATGCAGATATGCCAGCACTTTTCCCGGTTGCCTGCTGTGTTACCCCGCTCATAAGTTGCACGTCAGTTATTAGTTTTTCGATGCGCGGATCAGCAATGGTTTGCCTGCCCTCGCCGCGATAGCCCGCTGCCTCTAGTGAGGCCACGCGCTTGATAACAGCATCAAACATATCGCCAGTAGTTTTGGCTGTGGCCGTCGCGGTGTCGGCCACCTGCTTAGCGATGGTCGCCGCGGTGTTGGCCATAGCGGTGCGCAAGTTTTCGGCGTTCGTGGCCGTTGTTGCGGCGAGTGCCTGAGTGGCGTCAGCAGCTCGATCCGCCGCAGTGTTACGGGCCAGCACGTCAACCTGTCGAATGGAATCAAGTCGCTCTGTTTCCATCCTACGAATTTCGCCTGCGTGATGAGCGCGAATACTGTCTATCTCTTTTCGATGTTCTAGCCCCGCGTCAAAATACTTTTCCAAATAAATGCGCAGATCATCCTGACGTCTATTCGTCGCCTCGCTCAGCGCATTAACATTTGGAGTAGGGTCGCGCGTCTTTGCTGCGTGCCCGTTTTCTATTGTCTCACCTGGCTCTGCCATAGGTTAAATGCCTCATTGGCGTTTAATACGGAAATTAACGTGGGGCTTTATCCCGGAACCTTTCGTCCTGGAACGACTAGCGCACTATGCTTCTCGCGCGCCTCGAGGAATGGCGTCAGCTCAAACCGGCCGCGCGGAATTTCGTATCGCTCCAAGAGTTCGCCGCCGGCGCGCTTCAGCAGTCCATCGGTCATCTGGTCGGTTGTGAGGTTGATCGCCCAGAACTTGTTGATCCCCATCAGGATTGGGATGGAGAGGTAGGCCATCTTCTGATGACCGTCGTAAACACAGCGCCAGGGATATCCGGGATAGGCCTTAAGTAGAACATCGGCCATCCACTTCGCGTTAGCCATATCCATCGTCTTAAACGGATCGTAGGCGATGCCGCCTTCAGCGTTTGCCGGGGCCTCATATTTGGCGAGCGCTACCATGTCATGGGCGCCACGCGCGTCCTTCAAGATGACGTCCTGGCGCTCAGTAACGAGATCATGGGGCATCGTTAAAGTCCTGAGATCGTGTTGGGATAGCGCCACGTATTCGAGACCGTGCCGTTCCCGTCGAAAGACACGTTCTGCTTGTCGGTGGTGGTGCCCCCGGCTGGGAAGGCGGTCAGACGAACGAGACCAGTGGTATTGGCGACCGTGATGACCTTGGCCGGATAGAACAGCGAGGCGGTCTCGGTATAGATGACGTCCTGGCCCATGTGAGGACCAGATGCGCGGTTTTCGGCCATTTGAGACGCTTCCTAGTCGACGACGGCGAGCACGAAGGCAAAACCGCTGACAAGCAGCAGGGCTAAAATTAAAGTGCCCGCTAGAATGCGGGCGTTGTCTTCTCCAATGTCGCCGCGGCTTAGTCTCGCAAGGATTTTTGCTGCGCGATCCATTCGAAGGTCCGTTCCAGCCCGACGGAGAACGGCGTCGTGGTGTGCCAGCCAAGATGCTTCTCGGCTAGATCGGTGCTCATGTTGAGCACTTGCTTGCCGATGGGACCCGGCACGTTTTTGATGGTGAGCCGCTTGTTCGAGAACGCTATCGCTTGGCGCGCGATCTCGTTGCAGGTTGTGAATTCATCGGTCGCTATGTTCACCGGACCGTTGAAGTCCTTGCAGCGCACCAGTCCGGTGATGGCATCGAGCAAATCGTCGATATAGACGAGTGGGCGTATTTGGTTGCCGTCGCCCCAAACCTCGACTTCGCCGCCTTGCGGAGCATCAAGGACCTTGCGGCAGATGGCGGCGACCGCCTTCTCGCGCCCATTGTCGAACGCTGAGCCCGGCCCGTAGATGGTCGAGAACCGCGTGATGCAAGCATTGAGGCCGTAGTTGCGGCGGTGGGCCTCGTAGACCTGCTCGCTGAAGAGCTTTTCCCAGCCGTAGGCATTGCTGGGCTGGGCTGGATAGGCGTGCCATTCGCAAAGCCCGGCACCTGTCTCGCGCGCGCGGCGGTCGGCCATTTCGTCGTTGTAGACGCACGACGACGACGTATAGAGCAACCGACCGCAGCCGCGCCTGCTAAATGCCCGTGCGGCTTGGGTATTGATGAGCACGTTATTCGCGATGACGTCGGCGTCATGCTCGCCGGTGAAGATGTAGCCGGCCCCTCCCATGTCGCAAGCGAGTTGAAAAACCTCGTCGAAGAGTGGGCCGTCCGCCGCAGCGTGCATCGCATATTCGACGCGCAAATCAGACAGATAAAACTCGTTTGCTGGGCTGTTTCCGAAAGGAGGGAAGCGCCAATCGAGGGAGCGAACCCAATAGCCTTCTTTCATCAGCCGCTTAGTCAGCGCCATGCCTACGAAGCCGGCACCGCCGAGAACTAGGGCCCGGCGCTGGCTCATTGCGCTTTGCCTATCAGCGCCGCGGCGATGGAGAGACCGTCATTCGGCACGATCCGGAGCTTCTGACACTGCCACTCCCAATCGGGATTGAGCGCCAGCATATTGGTCGCGCCGACCGCTTCCTGGGAGATTCCGGAGAACCCCCCATTGAAGCGACCGACGATGCCAAGCCCGGTGGGCGGGCAGGCAAGGGTGAATGCGATTAGGTCGGGCCGCGTGGCCACGATAGCTGACATCAGGCGCCAGACGTCGCCCGTCCAGAACGAAGCACCCCCATGCGTCGGCTGGGACGTGCGCTCGTCCATCGGGATCACGTCATGGATGGCGATGATCGAGGATGGCTTGGCCAGTTTTTCGAGGTTTTCGAAGTCGCTGAGCGATTGGGCAAAGGTGTGGTCACCGTCGATGAAGGCGAGATCAAAGCCGCGGGCCTTATCGCAGTTATCCGGATGGTCGAAGAACGCATTTGACGTACAGACAGCTACGGTGACGTTCTTCGACTCCCACCGGTGTATTGGCGTGCCTTTTGGGGCAATTGTCTTCGGGAATTGCGGAGCCGGATCGATTGCCACGCACACGGTATCTGGGCCGGCGAGGCGCAGGCTGTCTCCGGACCTGGTGCCGATTTCGACGTACAGCTTCGGCTTCAATGCGTGGTGGAGCATCGCCAGCGCGCCGTAATAGGAATGGCCTGGCAATTTGAGGAACGACAGAGCCTCGTAGCCAATGCCATCGTGCACCGGTGCCGTGGCGAGAGTTTGGGCTATCCGCGCACAAATCTCACGCTGCACTGGCGATCTCCTGGGGCAAGAGGTCCGCCGCGCAACCGGTATATTCCTTGCGGCCGGCATGAACGAGAGCCGCGAAGGGGTCCATCCAGATTTTGCCGCCAATGCTGCGCCAGCGCTCGCAGAAAGCAAAATCCTCACTAAATCGGTCCGGAAGCGCCTTGTGCGGTTGCTTCCACATCATGTCGTAGAAGAGCGCCCATTCCCGCCCGTGGCCATCGGTATCGTATTCGAGGTCGGGGAACGCGGCGACCATGCGCTCGATGACGCAGCGTTTGAGCATCACGAAGGCAAAGCCGATGTGCCGGATGCTCATGAACTTGGTGACGGGGTGGAACTCTTGAGGGTCTTCGAGTGCGTTGTAGCAGACCGACAGCGTATCGAGTTTCTTCACCCCTGATATCGCGGTGAATTCGTGGTCGGCGGCGAGCAGGCGGGTGACAAGGCTGGCATCCCAGCCCATGTCGTCGTCGATGAAGAGCAGATGCGTGGCGGTTGGCATCGCCTTGAGCGCGGCCCACAGCACATGCTCGCGAGCTTTGCCGATATGCGAGCCGCCGACGGCTTCCTGCACCATGTAACTGATGCGCTTCTGGGCCAGGAGAGCGGTCGTTCGATGAAAGCTGTGGTGGAAAGCGATATCGACCGAACTGTTCTGGATCGGCACGCAGATCGCCAGCTTTACCTTCGAAAAGTCGGTGACGCTGATCTTGACGCCGAGCAGCTCGGCCACCCGCTGGACCTGCTGGCGACGCTCGTCGCTATTGCGCCACTCTCCGTAAAGCTTCTTGTCCTCTTCGAAATCACCGGAGCCGCGGCTGTAAGTAGCGTCCTTCTTGACCTCTTTGTTGAAGAGGTGGTGGCGATGCTCAACGATAACGTCCTCGAGCGGACGCAATAGGTGGAAGTCCTGCGCAAAGCTGCCCCAGGCATCATCGGAGAAGTTGTGCCTCACCTTCCCGGGCGCGATGGTGCCGATGGCCCGCGCCAACTCGCCGCCCATGACCCGACAGGTGCAGAGAGTGGGAAAATTCTGCTTGTTGTTGGCGATCGAGATAGCCTTCGGCCCTGCGGCCGCGACCATCTTTTCGTGCCAGCCGGGCGTCACCGGCCAGTAATCGTCGTCGATGATGCCGTAGAATGGCTCGTCAGCGTGAGCCTCGAACGCAAAGCGGACAGCGTCCGCGAAGCGGCTGCCATCCGGCACGACAAAGATGCGCCAAGGAATGAATTGACGAGGGATATTGCGCGAATCCGTGTCGATAATGAGAGCGTCGAGCGTCTGCCGATAGCGATCAAGTTCGGGGTCATCGGCATTGATAAGCACCGTGACGGAAGAAGGCCAGCCCCCGGGCGCATCGAGCAGGCGTCGAAGCGCATGGGGTCGTCCAAAAGACGGCATCAGCCACATGGCCGACGCATACCCTCAGACGGTTAATGGCCGCTTATCAAGCGAAGAATTCCACAGTGAATCCGAGCAGCGTGATATCGCTGCTAGCCGCCGAGGCGTCCGTCGCCACGACATTGACCGCGATAGTCCCGGTGTCGACCGAGGTATCGGTGCCAGCCTTCTGCGTGATGGCTGCGCCAGAAGCATTGCCGGAATAGAAATAGTTTTGGGCATTGCCGCTTGACTTGATGTATTTGCCGGACAATAGCCACGTATATCCAGAACCGGTCTGGGTGCCGGTGTTAACTGTCGTCCCGCCGATGTTCAGCGCGATACTCTTGGACGCCGCGTTGCCGGCAACAACGCCCCACGCTGTGACGTTTATCTCCTGGCCAACATCTTGCAGACTGTTTGCTGGCAGCGTGTAGCTGGCGAGGGTCTGCGACGTGGCGGTGTTGCCGGAGGTGACCGGCCCAGCCGTGTTAACAAGATTGCCATTGGCCTCATAGGAGGCACTGCCTCCGCCGGCGACGAATGCGCCGCCGGCATAAAGCTCGACGAACATCGCGTTGAGCTTGGCGACGGCGACATCCCATGTATCGCCTTGGTCGCTGCCCGTACCGGTATTCGGAACGCCCAAGGGCTGGACGGAATTGGGATTGATAGTCTGAATTGCCACTTTTTACTCTCCTACTGTTGGAAGCATTAAAAAAAGCCCCGTCTGGGGCCTTTTGAATTTGTCGTGAAGACTGTCCTTATGGTCGCATGCTGAGCAACGTCTTAACCTCTGCCATACGCACCCAATCTATCTGCCGATTAGCGTTGATATGATGCTCAAGGTAGTCTGCAAGCTTGCGTAGAAGCGATGAATTGTCCTGCACATTGCCGAGCGTTAGATTGCAGCGATTACATATCCATCCGCGAAAATTTCCAGTTGCATGGCAGTGATCGAAACGCACCTTTCGGTGCTCTCCGCAAATCTCGCATTGGTCTGGACAGGGGCGCCCAGCCAGCAAGACGCGGCGTTGTTCGCGACTAAGCGGATTAGGTTTACGCGGCCTCATCCCACGGCGTAGTCGCAGATACCGCGCATATTCGCGATTGTAGGTCCGCAAATGCTCGCGGTTAACCTCAGCAGATATCTCTGTACATCTGCAACAATTTCCTGCTGCAAATCGCTCGGATAGGTGGCCGTGCTTACATGGCTTCCCAGTAAAATACAGGTTAAGTCCAGTGGTTTTTGCAGTGGTGCGAGAAATTACCTTTCGCATTATGCCGTCATCTGCAAGTACAAAGCGATCAACCCGTTGATCGAGCCATGTCTGGCTTTGACATGCCAAGCAGGCTTTATGTCGTATATCGCGTTCCGCGATGTGTCCGTATTTGCAGGCCTTCCCAGTAAAGTAGCGCCGAAGCCCCTTCACTTTCGCGGCGGCTCTAGAAATTACGGCAATATTGGATACTGTCGCTTCAGCCATTGGACCGCTCCGAGGGTTCGATGGTTAGGGACGCCAGCGTGTTGCAACCACGCTTGGTGTCCCGCTTATTATGCCTCAATCTTCTTGTTGCGCAATCCCTATCAGGTCTTGATATTCTCAAGCAGCAAGGCGGCGACTTTTTCGACGAGTGCTTTCAATTCTGCCGGGTCCTCCGGCATTTCGACGAGTTCTAGCGCGGCATAGCGGATATTTTTTGGGAGACGGCCAGGACGCATATCGACGCGGCTTTTTGGATCGTAAACTATGACGATCTGAGCCATTCGTTGTCGCTCCGCTATATCCCTGTGTAAAAATCATAGCCTCGTAGAAGCGCTTGCGCGCACTGATAGGCTTCCTCCGGCGTCAGGGAATGCGCTCGCCGCGGCTCGCTCTTATCTTCGAATACGAGGTGAACAAGGCTGCCGCCGCAGCAGATCACGCGATATGGGACGTTCTCGGCGGTCTCGCCTATGTATTCGCGCGGTCTGTGGCTCATGCCCAGCCCTTGCCGTCGGGCGTGCCTTGATAAAGTCCCGGCGACGCGTTTCCGACAGTCGGGGCCAAGTTGGCCGTGATGGCTGCGTCGAGTCCGCCGTAGGGTTGTCCTACTGCATATACGTTGGATAGGCGGTCATAAGCGCCGCGTTTATAAGGGTCAGCGACGAACACACGGCCTTGGAATTCGTATTCAACCTCACGGTGCTTCTTTCGCTCGAAGTCCGGATCGAATTGCGTGACCAGCGCCAGATACGGCACTTCACTGCTTCTGACTTTCGTCGGCGGTTTATATAAGGGCGATGCCATGGACGTGTTCCAGCGGTGCGCGCGATGCGGATCAGACTTTTATCGTGGCCGCCCACCAGAAATGAACGGCGAGGCCCCCGACAACGAGACCTGCGAGAAATTGTAGCGGCCCCCATGCAGCGGATACATCGCGCACGAAGACAGAGAGCGTTTTGTTTCCGGTCATTATGGCGTAGGTCTCAAAGCCGGCGAACGCGACGACCCAGGCAACAAACCAGGCCGACCAGACGTAATTCATGTTCATGGGGTTAACTCGTCGACATCAGGCCGGCGGCGAGGCTTTCGTTGGGGGACAGTCCGGCGAACGCAGCAGCCGGGCTTTTACCTGCCCAGATGCCATCGCTGCTTGCCACTGCTTTACTTTTCGATTTACCCGACACCTGAGCCGCCAGCGGCGGTAGCGCGCGGCAATGATCGCTATGCTGGGCCACTCCCCGACGAGGTATTGGGCTCCGCCACGTTGCTTGATAACTATGGTGCGCGAATCAGCCATCGACCTTGCTCGACGTGTGCGCGCTCTTGATGTTGGCGTGGAAGTATTTGCCGACGCTGGAATCGGGGGCCGTCATAGCCGCATGTTTTTCCGGTGGCACGTCCTCGTATTGGTGAGTGGCGCCTGAATTAAACTGCACCTGAAGCGCGCGCGAGGCTGGGTCGTAGCCCACGGCCTTGATGTTCGAGGATTGGACGGGCGTTAACTGCATGGGGTCAAGCCGTTCTCATTGCAACAAATGTCGCTCCTAAGCCGCCCAGAACGTGCTGCTGCGGCGCCTGGAAGTCAAACCGGTATTGGCTGACGATCTCAAGCGCCAGCTCGAGCCGCTTCTTTTCCTGGTCCTTAAAATCGGCCTTCTTGTTGAAATCTCTCGCCTTATCCTCGACCATGCGGCGCACAAAGTTGTCCCCGTCGGCGCGGTGGAACCGCCCAGCAATCTTTAGCGCGTTCTCGGCGCCAGTCCGCATGGTGGCGGCATTGTTCACCGTTTCAGTGATCGCCTGCCGGATGCTGGCCTTGGTGATCTCTATCAGGTCGTGTTCGAGGGGATTCTGCCCTGAATTGCAGATCCGCAGGATGGCGCTGTCGATTATGTTGCGCACGGTATTGAGCGCTGCCGCGGTTAGGTTTCCCTCCGGCGAGTCGTCCGCCTGCCCGGTCCGATCATAGGAAAGCCGACGCGAAGGGTCTGACAGGATGCCGAAGGCTCGGCTCAGCGCGGCAAAGTTCTCGGCGTCTCCGCCGGCGTCGGGATGGACCTCCTTCGCCTTGGCGCGATAGGCCTTGCGGATAAGTTCTGCCGTCGCGTCCTTGGCGACACCGACAATCGCATAAGGATCAAACGGATCGTTCATCCCTGCTCGCTGAGACTGTCGCCAGTTTCCATGCCAATAGGCTCTACGCTTTGCGCCTCGAAAGCCACCGGAGGAAGCGGACCGCCCTCTACGTCATAGATGCGCGATGCCGCGTCTATCAGATCGTCGTGGGTCGCGAAAGGGTGCCGGATCGCCTCGTCTATGAATGCCCGAGTCACATCATATACATCTTGATTTTCGTCTCGGCGTTTCAAAGCGGTCACGATCCGGTATTTTTGAGCGGTTATCTCGCAATTTTTCTGGCGTTTGGTGAGGCCCTTCATCGGCCGATAGATGATCTGACCGATGTTGTAGACATGCGTTATGCCAGCCACCTCAGCGGCTTTTTCCTCTTTATCCGTCCAGACGCTCCAATAACAGTCTCCGCCATGCTCCGGGTTGTGGATAACCGCCGGGAGATAGAAGCGTCCGTCGCGGATATCCGGCTCCAGTCGCCCGATGCGGTCGTCTTTGGAGTGGCCGCCTTGGCGCGGCGTGTTCAATTCCTCGATCTCGAAGACGTTGTTATCGCGGAGCTGCATGTCCTGGATGACTTCGATCTCGACATCCTTGCCGTATCGCTCCCAGCCCATCTTGACCATCTGGACGCCGGGGTGGCCGTCCCATTTGGCCTTGATCTGCTTGGCATAGGCCCAGCGGTCGGAAAGCTTCATGCGATGCCGGACGCCATCCAACAGATATTTGTTGCCGCCTTGGTCAATTCCGATGACGGCGATAGCGGTGCGGTCGCTGCGCGTCCCGCTGCCCTTCGACGGATCGACCAGGATATAGACGTTCAGCAAGGCCGGGATGACGTCGTAGGCCTTGAGCCAGATTGACTTGAAGGTGGCCTCGTTGCCGGCGATTGGGTTCAGCAGCATTTGTGCTGAGACTGTAGAACGTTGGTCGTTCTTTACCTCGGCCCAGCGCTCCGGCGACATCAGCACCGGCGTACCATTCATGGTGCCGTCGTCGGTGGCAGGAAAGATGCGTGGTTTTAGCGAGTTGCGATCACGGATTTGCGTGTAGGTATCGTTGAAATGATAAAATGTTCCGGCAACCTGCTTACGGACACCAAGGTGAGTGCCGAGGTTATCGGCCATTTCCCAGCGTTGGGTTGTTTTGCGAATCTGTTCTTCTGAAAGATAGTCCTGCGTAACGACGTCATCGTAGACATGTTTGTCAAAGTGACGTGACGTCGGCTGGCCGTCCAGCAGACCATGCGCCTCTATTGTGGCTTCCTTCGGATTGCCTTTCCTCTTGACCGTAATACCGCGGCCGACACTCCATTTTGCAGGGTATCCATCGGGGCCGATGCCGCGAGGGTTGTCGTATAATACGTCGTGGTAGATGTCCCGGAGACCGTCGTTGTTCTCGAATTCCTCTTTGATCTGGGCGAGAAAGGCTTGTGCGATCGGCTTGACCACGGAGAAGATTACAATCTTGATCTCCGGATCGCAGAAGATGTCCTGAATATTGCCGGCGAATGTGATTATGGACGATTTAAAATGTCCGCGGGCCCACAAATCAAGATGACCGTCTGGATCGGCTTCCACCTCGCGGCAGCGGTCGAACAGCCACGGGTGCAGCGCATCCCTGCGGTCGAGCAGACCGGTTAGGAGATAGTACCGGTCATTGCAGCCCAGCAGCGCGCGTTGGCTCTTAGTAAGAGTCTGACCGCCTTTGGGCTCACGGCTTGCGTACCATGCGCATGTCTCTTTGTAATCGAGATAGGGCAGATCGTTGAGGATGAACTGCGCGAGCCATTCATTCTCAGCCGTTCGATAGCGCTGGCCTCGGATTACTTTGGCTGCCATCGCGGATCATTCGCTTTGCGGTGTCGAGGTCGACGAGGTTCCCATACAGCGGCGCCGATAGCTTCATCGCCACATGATCGAGGATGCCAGCATGGGCGCCAAGTGCTTCATATTCTGCAATATGGGCTGGGATTTCTTCCGCAAGCCTGAAGTCCTGGTCCGCGAGGTATCGCTCCCACCATACTTCCGGGTTGCCGTTCTGGCGGGCGATGTGCACCTTTTCGTGCTGGATCAGCGGATGGTGGACGATCATGTGCGACGGATTGAAGATGACCGGAGCATAAGCAAAGATCACCCGCTTGCCGCGCACGTTGAATTTGTCGTTGATCTCTCGGTAGTTCGGCGGGAACAGATAAAGAATGCGCGGGCTCATTTAGGAATAACGGTCTTGGCGTCTCCCGCCGCCTTGTTCCAGGCGTCGTAATTGCTCGCCAGAGGATCGTTTAGCATGAGCCCCGATGCGTTCGGTGCGTAGGGATTGGGCTGCTCCGACGGCGGCGGCAACAGCGGAACAACATCGGTGAGGTTGTATTTGCGCGGCATCTCGCGCTTGATAACCCACTTCAGGTTCTTGGAATGAAGCGTTGATCGCCCAAGTGTTTCCTTTTGCTCGACGAGGATCTCTTCGTCGTCAGCCCCGGTTGCAGATGGTGCAAAGTCCCGGCTGCCGTCGCGCGATGTTTCGAGCAGTTCGTCGATACGGCGTTCGGTGCGCCAGCTTAAGGCTGCGGCAAAGCTGCGTGCGAATTCTTCATTTGACGCCAGCCACCGGTAAAGCGTCGGCGCCGACGGGAATTCTGGTTGCTCGGCCACCTCGTCAAGCGTCATACCGCTGGCGACATAGGCGCAGAGCTTAGACGCCAGAACCTCGTCGTATTCCTTGCTGGGGCGGCCCATTTTCGCCGGGAAGTGTGGTTCGGTCGGCTCGCCGCGCGGATCGTCGGTCGTCATCGTGGCGCCTAACAAAATCCGTGGTTGAACGACGCGATTATCAGGGCGAGCGCAATGCCATACACGAAAATTATCGACGCGAAGAAGAAGTAATTTTTCTTATCCATTATGTCTCTTCCGCATGGCCTTCTCTTCGGCGGCTGAGAAGTTGCTCTTGCCGGGCATTGGATGGCTCGCGCGGGCAATGACGCCGTTGGCTTCCTGGATCGCCTTCGCATCGTTGCCAGTCTTGGCCAGGACGCCGTTGGCGATATGACTCCACATCCGCCGCAGGCGCGGTGTGTTCGCCTTGTGCGTCTTCTTGCTGGCGTCAGTCGGCTGCCAAGGCATCAGGTAGGTTCCTCGGGCTCGGCTGACTCTTCGATGATGCCTTGCGCAAAATCGCCGGTCGTAAGGAAGGCAACGCCATCGGTGAGGATGCCGAGAACCTTCTCCATGTCAGGCAATGAGCTAGCGACGTATCGCGCACCAGTCCGATGGCGGCCGACAATCACAATGTCATAGACGCTCAGCGTGATAGCGGCGCGTAGGACATGCTCCGCCGGCAGCTCGGCCCCGACCAGATCAAGCCGTTCGACGCCAGGCATTACGACGACTTCGCCCATGGCGACTACTCCGCTTCGGCGCCTTCATTGAGATCCGAGAAGTCTGGCTCGGAATCCCCGCCAGCGCCTTGCGGTGGTGCTGAGCCATCGGTCGGCGGGGCTCCGCGATCCTTGCGCATACCGGCGCGCATCGCTTGTTCCTCGGGCGCGCTGAAATCTGTGTTGCCTGGCACGGGCCCGGCGCGGCCTTCTTCCGGTGGCGGCTCGACCACAGCCGGCGGCCGACCGTGGCCAAAACGACGGTGGCTCTTCTGATGTTCTTCGGCTTTCGCGGCCTCTTGGCCGTGTTCTGGTTTCTTGTGCTTCTTGGCCATGTGGCCTCCTATTGGTTAGACAGCTTCCAGTATTGTTTCGACACGCAGACGCCGAAGCGGAGTAGTCGCCGAACCATCGCAGCGCAGCCTTATTCACGCTAAAACGGGGTGTCGAACGAGTGATCAGTATCTAATTCCGCAGATGGACGGGGGCGCGGGAGTGGGACGGCCGGCGCATTCAAATTATACCTCAAGGATTTTTTCCATTGTAACCCGTTGGTTTCGTCCGCTGGCGCCTCTCCCTTCGAAGAATTCTGCATCGCCTTTTCTTCATCGGCGGAGAAGTCGGTTTGGCCCGGCATCGGATAGTCGGACATTTTATTTTCCTCGATCTCACCCGCATGCCTGAGTGCACACGGGACACGATTAACGAATGGGTGGGCTTCCTACGGGCTCTATTTCCGCAGGTAGTAGGCCGGAACGATCAAAAGCGGCATTTTAGGCCGCGCTTTTTTAGTTGACTTATAAGTCAACAAGTCGAGTTGAGGCCTGGCGCGCGGCATCACCACCGCGGTTTCGATCGGAGTCGGCGGGACTTCCGGCAGCGCGTCAGTCAGGAAGATCAGGAGCGCGAAGACGAGAAGCCATGCGCTCACTGACCCAAAGGGGGGCCACCGTTCGTAAGCTGATTGACCACGTCCTCGAGCGACGCCGTGCTTTTCTCCACATCGGCGGAGACACCATCGAGCTTGTCGAGGGCGACGGCTGCGCTAGCCTTGGCTTTCTGCAAACGGTCGGCGGTTTGACCGGCTCTGGCTTCGACGTCCTTCGCGATCGAGGCCGCGAGGCCGGAGAGCGTTGATAGCTTCGAGGTCATATCGGGGGTGTCCTGCGGTTGTGACGGGGCTGGTCCCGCGGCGGTAGGTATTGGCTGTGGTGAAGCGGCGCTCGTTGCCGGGGCTTGGTTCTGCGTCGGCGTGGCTGCCGCAGTCTTTCCAGACCGCCACGCGGCGATGAGCTGCGTCGGCGTCGGCCGTGCCGCCTTGTCGGCGTCCATTGCAGCCTGTAGCGCAGCGACGCTGGCTTCCGGAGCCGGCGGCATTTCGGCGGCGGCGATCTCAATGATATCCTTGGCCTTCACGAGGACGACGGTGCCGATCGTGAAGCGCGGGCCATGCTGCTGCATCCTCATGTGCCAATCGCCGTTGGCGAGTTCTCCAACCGGTTCGGCGTTATAGGGCGTGCCGTTCCAGGAGATTTTGGCCATGGCTCAATAAAGACCGCCGAGATCGCCGCCTGTCCCGCCGATGTTGCCGGCGCTTACGTCGCCGCCCCCTCCCCCACCGCCGCCAAACACCGCCCCGCCTAACGCCTTGCCGACGCCGGTGGCAAGCGGATTGAGCCCGGATTCTGCGTTGTTCGGGTTCTGTGCAGCCGTAACAGGTGGCGCCGCGCCGGTAGCGGTCGCGCGCAAAGCGTTGATGTCTGCTTGGCTCTGCCGCATCTGTTGCTCTTCTTGGGCCGTAAAGTCGGTCTGACCAGGCATCGGGTAAGCCATCGGGCTATTCCTTCTTGTGTGCGTTTGTCGTCAACTCAATTTTCCAACTAGGACATCGCCGCGTTCATTTTGAAGGCGGCTCTCATCGCCACCCTCCCAAATCCGATTGTAGCCCGGCGCATCGCCCGTTGATGATTTCGGAAACTTCTGTTGCGGCCCCAATGGGGTTGGGTCGAATATCAGCCTTCCCGGACTTCGCATTTGCTGTTCTTCATCCGCAGTGAAGTCTGTCTGGCCGGGCATTGGGTAGTCGGGCATCGGTAATCCTCCCAAGATCAAAAATGTTGGGAGGATTAATTTGCCCAACATTTTTGGTCCCTTATTCCTGTCTACTGCCCGTGGCTTTCCAGCACTTCGCGACAGGCGCGGCGGAGTTTCGCGCGATGTTCTTGCAGGCAGGCGAGAAAACTCAAGTCGCCCGACCCCTCCTTGATGGCATGGCAAAGCCGGCGGACGTCGGGGCGGCATGCGGCCTGCTCTGCGGGGGTGCCACTTGCGATTGCCGCGGAGGCGGCGGCGGCGGTTAGGACAGCCACTAGCACGAGTATGCGAATCATCAGCTATTCCTCTTTGTTCGCGCGCTTGGCCTTCGCCATCCCGCGCTCGGCGTGTTTCACGATCTCGTCGTGCTGCTCCTGGTCGAGGTGACCGGAGTTGAAAAGGTGCGTGGCGCTCGCCTTGACGAGGGCGTGGTGATGATGCGGCTTGTTGCCGCCTCGTTCGCCTGTGGGACGGCTCATTTGTTACACCTCAGATTGAGTTATCTAGTTGCTTCCAACCCTGCATCGCGTCGGGTGTGATGACGTTGCTGTCGCCGGATTCCGCGGGGATATGGACATTATGATCGGCGTTGTTGGCCTTGCGTGTCATCGGATTGACCGGCATGTCCTGGAAATTTTGGGGAGGCTTATCACGGTACGTCGACCACTCATCGGGTGTGGGCGGCATCGTTTTCGCGGTGTCTGCGAGACCGCTGCCGGGTTTGAAGGCGGCGTGGCTCTCCCGCATCTGTTGCTCTTCGGCGGCCGTGAAGTCAGTTTGCCCCGGCATCGGGTAACTGCTCATTGGTTAGACCTGTGCTGTTGGGGGCGGTGTGCCAAACTGTGAAAAGTCCGGAGGCTGCGCGTTCACGTCGAACTGGCGCTTAAAGAAATCTGGCCTATTTGGGTCGAGATTTTCTTCCGGAACTTGCTGCAATGGAGCTTTCGGGATTAAAGCAGGATCTCGTTCCATCGGCTGACCAGCGCCGCCAGGCGATTGCTGGAGGATACCTTGATCTTTTGGGGCTGGATTAATTGGAATTCCTGAACCCATTTCGTCGGCCGTTGCGTCATACCCAAAAGCCACATGTTGCGCGGGCTGACCCGCGGCTATTCCGTATTGCGAGAGATCGACTTCGCTGCCCGGGCTCTGTGGCGCCTGCGTCTGCTTATCCTGCGCGCGCGCAGCAGCGCCGTCATCCGTTGAAGCTCCGCTTGTACCTCCGGAGACTTGATCTCGCTTGGTAGAAGAAGCTGTCTCGCCATCGGCTGCCCTTCCGAACTGCGCGAAGTCCACTCCGTTCGAGGCGACCTGGGTGCCACTGGCTTCATCGAGCGGCTGCCCGAACGCGGAGAAATCGGTCGAAACTGGAGTAGTCCCAGAAGGGCCTGAATCCCCCCCGAACTTCGCCTGCCTGCGGCCGATGTCAGCCATGATGTTCGAGGCCAACCCGCCGGCGCTCGAGCCCCTCGCCAGTTCCGGGTTCTCGGCCAACTCCTGGCGCGTGAACATATCCTGCGGCGATAGGCCGGCTTGTGCGCCGCTGATGGTGCGCGATGCCCGCGGGCCGCCCCAGAAATGACCAAGATAAGTCTCGTTGTTAGTCGGCGTGCGGCCCATCTGGCGGGTCATCTCGCCTTGGAGATCTCGCGTGTAGCCGGCGAAGGCCCGCGTCTGTGTTTCCGGATCAGACGAATTGCCGGCGCCGTACTTTGCGCGCTCGCCGGCGTTCATCTGGAAGAGGCCGTAGATCGTCTTGCTGGCGTGCGCGTTTGGATTGAAGCTGGACTCGCGCTCGGCCACGGCCAACGCATAGGCCGGATCAACGCCCTCTTCGCGCGCCACCCGGGCTATGGTGGTGCGAAGATCGTCCATATTAAACTCACCAGCTAGGTTTAGTCACAGATGAAAACCCAATACTGTGTGTGGTCATCGTTCGCCACATGATCCCAGCATGGATCACCATCTACCCAACCATTTGGCTCCTCAGAAAACTGGCTACCCCGGCGAAACTGGCCAGGGCGTGCCTCACGACCCTCTGGAATTGCCCGCCCATTCCCCCTAAGCGGGACGACATGAACGCCACGACTGCCATCGTGATTGTTGGTAGGCTGTTCAGCATACGCGAACAGCGGTGTGAATGCTAAGACCGCCAAGGTGATAAAAATTTTCTTCATGTGGCTCTCGTTGATTAACAACAGTCCCAAATGCCGGCAAAATACGTGCCGACGATTACCGCGGCTATGCAGCCGAGTAGAATTGCCAACTGCTTCCAAGTCAGCGGCTTGAGCCTGCGCTTATAGGTCATGCGCATTCAACCTGGCGGATTGCGCGGCGGGAACCAGTTGAAGCCCGTCAGCGCCGGCATAAACAGCCTGACCAGAATCAAGATGGCGATCAATACGAAGATGACCTTCAAGATTACGAGCACCATAGCGGGAAGCGCGACGCCGAGTTCGGCCAGCACCCACAGGCAGAGGAAGAACCCAAGCGCAATGCAACAAAGATAGATCAGCGCGCGGATCAGAGACTCGAAGATGCTCATTGTCGTTCTCCATTGTGAAACGCGATGGCCCAGCCGGGCCCGATTAGGCAGCCGAACGCAGCGGCGAGCAGCATGATGCCGACGATCGGCAGCAGCGTGAAGAACAGGCGCTCGCAGAGGCCCATTAGCATTAGAATTCCTACCTTCTCCGACACCAACCGAACCAGCGCCAGCGCCACTTCCCGCACCAGCCATGCTCGATCGATACCGGGGGGAACGAGCCGTTGAGGCGGCCATCATCAAGGAAGCGGATGACCGGCGGGTTAAAGCGGCAGCTCCCCGTGCCTGGATCATCGGCATACGGCGTGCAGAAATAGCAGTTGCCGCAGCGCTGGGTCATCAATCAACCTCGGTGATACGCGCTCGATGGATGATGACGCGGGACGACGCTGGCGTGGTGCCAGCCTTCCATCGTGTGCGCGCGGATAGCATCGTTGCGGACTTCGCGGTCGCTTGAGTGCATCGCGGATTGAAGGCGCGCTTGTGGGATCGGCTGGCTTTCCGGGATATTTAACTCACGGTGTAACTTGCCGCGCGACCCTCCCGGCTTGAACGATTTAGCCATTGGCTCGTCCTTTCGTCATATGCCGACGACCTTTTGCCACATCGTCCGCACGATGCCGCGGATCGGATCCCACGCGCGAGCGCGCGCCCAGGTTGGATCGTGCTTGCGCGATACGTTGGCGCGCACCGGCGGATGGGTGATGGCGCCGGTCGGCACCGCGCCGCGCCATGTGCTCCCGCGCGCCGCGTTCCGGCGGGCGCCGCGGTAGGTCTCCGCCGGCCGCGGGATGCCCACTTTCCGCTCGTAGCTGTAGGAAACGATCATGGGCCCGAAACCCCTGCTTTATTGGCTCAAACGGCAGTTTTTGGCCCGGTCCGTCAAAACCGAGCCCGTAGGAAGCCCACCCATGCGTTATTTCGACCATGGATGGACCGTGACCCCACCCAAAAAGCCTGCAAATCAGGGCGTATACGGCCCATCGACTGGCGCCCTGAATACACCCGAGGTGTATCCGATGGACCTGTTCTACGTGAGACCAGGTTGCTTTTAGGTTACGGGCCATACAGCAGGGGTGGCTGGTCGGCTCCGCGCGCTGCCGCAGTTTGGCCTTAATTGGACCTATTCGCTGCCCGGCAGTAGATCGGCGCGCCGCGCGCGCCACGCATCGAGATAGGGCTTGAGCAGGTCCTTATCGAAAAACGGCTGCGGCGGCACGCCGCGACGCGTGATGAAGCCGCACTCCTGGGGCTGGCCGGAGATCACCGACGGGCCCCATTCCACGCGCAGAATCGTGGGGTCGACCAGCGTGCCATGGACACCGCTGAGGTCGATCAGAAAGCCGTGGCCGTCGACGACCATGTAGGTCTGACCGGCGGGCTCGTTCTCACCTTCGGACGAGATAAGGACGCGCATCAGGCGCTCGGCGCCGGCTCAGATGCCGGTTGCGCCACACCAGGGCGGAGTGCATTTTCTCCTTGTGGTCGCTGTTCCGGTGGTGATGCACCTGGGGATTGTTCTGTCTGCGAATCGGCCCCGGGGTGCACCGGCGCCGCGTCGGGCAGCGCGCTGGCAAGCTCGTGCATGCGCGTCGCCGCCGCTTTCAGCATGGGCTTGGCCGCCGCCGGCTCGCGCGCGGCGCCATTCTCGATGGCGCGCCCTATATTGGCGGCGAGGTTGCCGATCAGGGCCATAATCTCGACTTCATGCACAGCAAGAGAAACCATTGCTAACCTTCTGATTCGACTAGAAAAGTTTCGTATTTAAGTGGGTGGTCAGGCTTGCTCAGATTGATTGGCCGCACGATCCGGTAGCCGGCCACTTTCAGCGCATCGACGATCCGATCGGCGCCGTCAGCCCCGGGCCCGACCAGCCATGGGCCACCGGTGGTGAACACGCCGGCGCAAGAACCAGGCCCCAGCACCACGCGGGCGAGCACCTCGGCGGGTGTCTGCCTGCGCTCGGCGGCCGGCGGATGCCGCTGCACCACACCAGAGCGGAATGCGGGATCGGCGTCGAACTTCAGCACGCCCAGCGTCTCAAGCAACGCAACATGATCCTCTGCAAAGTCCCTGAAAATGGCAGGATTGGTGCCTAGCTTCCGAAGCGCCATGGCGTCCTCGATCTTGCCGATCGCTTGGGAGCGCGTCATTGGCATGCTGTTCCAGAACATTTCACGATGCCGTTTCGCGTCGAATCGATAGCCGGACCTTCCCTTCCACCCAGCGCAGCTCCACCACCTGCCCGGGGTAGGCGATCGCGGCGTCCATCATCGACGAGCACAGCACCCGGATTTTGCCCTCGCGCTCGGCCTTCGCGATGATCGTCAGGCTGTCGCCCAGGGCCAGCTTTTTGTCGGTCGCCGGCGCCGGCGGAGCGGTCACAACGGGCGCGTCTTCGGCCTTCCGCTCGGGCCCGGTGGTGGTCGATATCCGGGGGTCGGCGGCGCGCGGCACGGGCGTCTCGGCCATCAGCGTGCCGGCCGGAATGAGCTCAGTGCTGGTCCCCGCGATCGGCTGCGGCTCTTCGGCTGGATCGAAAGTTGGCGCGGAGGGGGTGACTGTTTTCGACGGCGCCAGTGCGTTTTCCTGTTTCGAGGCTTGGTCGGTGCCGTCCATAGAGGCCTCCAGGGGTGGGGGTATCTCTCAGAAGTCCCCTGGACGCTGTTCTGGCCCTATTATGCTTTCCAGCCGGTAAACAGTTGCGCGTAACGCTTCCCAACACTTCCCAACGTCGGCAGACCGAAAACGGTCATGAGCGCCTGGAAACGGTCACGAGCGCCTGGGTGACCTGGCCATCCCGTTCGTATTGGGGAGAGCGCGCCGGCGGGACGGCGAAACCATCTGCGGCCATATCTCTTGGGCGAGCAGCTCGATGGCGTGGGCTTGCTCGTCGCGGTCGATATGGAAGGCCTCCGGGTCGCTGTTCGACGGCGGCGGCATGTAGCGCACCTTCTTTGCAATCTCTCGCAGCTTGGCGGCGACGGCACGATCCCGGATATCGATCATCCCGCTCATAGCCGGGGCCAACTGAGACGTTTGACCGCGCTGGCGATAACTTCGTTGCCGAGCCGCAGTATCGACCAGCCATAAACGATAGCTAAATCAGGCATTTCACGGTCCATCGCATCCTTGCGCAACCGGTCCAACGCCGCGATGTGCTTCAGTGTGGCCTCTGGACTCATGGATGTCTCGCCTCGAAGACCTTGGGCTCGTGCGCACCGCCGGAGACGACCAAGGAACCGCTCACCACGGTGAGGTGGCGGCCGTAGCGCTGGTCCGGCGCTTCGCTGTTGACGAGGCTGGCTTGCACGGTGAACGCATGACGGTCCTTGGCCACGTTATGGAAAAAATCGCGCGCCAAGCTGAAGCATTGCTCCGAGGAATGGCCTCCAACCCTGACGAATCCGCGGGCGAAGACGGTGACTCCGATGCCATGCTCACCGGACGCGACGAAGCCTTGCAGGCTCGCCGGCAGCAGAAAGGCCATGCGGACTTCCTTGCCGACGACGTCCCTGAGGCCTTGGAGATTGAGTTCGTACAGCCGCTCGGCCATCGGCCGGGCTGGCGATTGCCTGCGGTCGGTTTTGCGGTTGGTTATGAATTTGCCATCCCGCAGGTGCAGCGATCGGCCAGACAATTCGCCCTCCGGATTGCGGCCGGCCGGGCGAGGCCATCGGGACCAAACAATGCCCTTCCCGGTCCGGCCACTGACGCGATTAGGCGCCGATGCCGGGGGTTGTGGGCCGGAGATATTGCAGTACCGTTAAGGGGTTAGGCAAAAAAATAGCGCCCGGATTGTGGCCCGGCCGCTGAAATCCTGAGCGTGGTCATAACTCGCAAAGCTCGTCAGAGCTTCATGATGTGCACTCGCGACAGTTCGGCTTGCTCGAACCAAACACTGCGGCTATCGAGCCTCTTGCAAAACTCCCGACGGAATATGGCCCGCGAAACTTGTTCGCCCGTGACAGGGTGGTTTTGGGATCGTTGTGGTGGCTTTCGCTACCAATTTGGTCGATTTTCCCTGGCGCCAAGCGCATCAATCCTGCCGCTGTCGCGGCCTGCGTGTGATTTTAAGTCCTGCGGGGCGTGACTACGTCACGAGGCGCATCAATTGTTCGGCGGCCAGCGCCAGGATACCGAACATCAAGTGGCAGAGCACCTTGTCGTGACCGCGCACACGCACGAAGCGGGCGCCGTAGCTGTCCTTGAGCGCGCTGTTGACGCGTTCGGCGGCGCTTCGCTCCTTGAAGCGGATGTCTTCGGCCAGAGCGTGGCCAGCACAGCGCCGGGCGCGCGCTTCGGCCTCCGCTTCCGCCTTGCCGCCGCGCCTCGGGTTGGGATCGATAATGGGCACGTGGCCGAGCGCGCGGCTCCTTTCCGCGATCTCGGGCGCGTCGTACGCGCTGTCCATGAGATCGTAGAGATTGGTGACGCGCCCCGCCGTGATCGTCGCCAGCGGAAGCGCCACCTGGCTGTCGTGCACCGACGCCGATGTCAGCAGGCACGAAACCGGAATATCGCCGTCGGCGGTGTCGATGTGCAGCTTATAGCCAATCCAGCTCGTCTTGTGGCCTTTGGCGTTGCGTTTTGTGCCGACGGCACATGCCGTTGGAAGATCGGCCAGCATCGCGGCCAGCGTCATGTTGACCTGACGCTCCAGTCGCCTTGGCTCCTTCGCTGGTCCCGCCTCGCCCTTTTTTGGCCGACCACGCTTGCGCTTCGGCGCTTTTTCGGCAGGCGCGGTTCGCGCCGGCTTCTCGCGCGCCTCGATCGCCGTCGCGTCGCGCGATATGTGCCCGACGAGGCGATCCTTGTGCGTCTGTTTAATCAGCGCCTCGTGCGCGCGGCCCGGCAACCCGCTCCGCGCAAATTCGGCGAAGGCGCGCGAAAACGTACTCTCGCCGGGAACACTGGCCGCGCGCTCCCACCCGCACAGCCGGCGGAGCGTCCTGTCGACAGCCAGCCGCTCGATCAACGCCGCAGTCGTCGCCAGGCCAAGAACCCCCTTGGCGACGAACGAACGCGCCAGAGCGTGTCGATCCTTGAGCGGACGTCCCGGCAGGCCCGGCCATGTCCGAACGAACGCCTCAACGCCGGCGACCTCAAGCACGACCACCAGCCGCTGGTGTTGCGCCGTGAGCGGGCCTATCTCTTCCCGCAGCATCGGGAAAAGGAATCCTTGAACGTGATCCCAGGTGTTTGATAGCGTCTCGCGTAGAGACATGTCCGCGCCCCGGTTCGGCTGGTGATTCGTTGCGGAAACACCATGCGCGATGCGAGCGCGGAAGCTACGATTTGTTCCCTCTCAGAATGAAAAATTCTGCTTGAACCAGCAGTTTTGCAAGTGGCTCA